>Ga0207720_100245_pt1 | contig 46111 bp, 36 predicted proteins | sample A23P2SouthBayCA_2_FD_187751 | JGI IMG/M metagenome (GOLD analysis project Ga0207720, IMG submission 187751) | Aerobic enrichment media microbial communities from Eden Landing Ponds, California, USA - A23 E3 (2) (SPAdes) | ecosystem: Environmental > Aquatic > Marine > Unclassified | place... | reverse complement strand
CCGCTCGTCGTCCAGGTAGCCAGGCGTGACGGTCGGGCCCGAGACGACGAGTTCGCCCGTCTCGCCCGTCTCGCCCGTCTCAATCGCTCCATCACCCGCCGTATCCACCCTCGCTGTGACCGGATCGCCGTCCGCATCGCGGATCGACACTTCGGTCCCACGGAGCGGCCGGCCGACCGTTCCCGGATAGGACGCGACTTCCTCGGGCGTCGCAGTCGCGACCTGCGAGGCCGTCTCGGTGAGGCCGTAGGTCGGGAAGACCGGCACGCCCGCCGCGAGCGCGCGGTTGAGCAGGTCCTCGGAGGCGGGCGCGCCCCCGAGGAGGACGAATCGCAGCGAGTCGGGCGGCGACCACCCGGCGTCGAGCAGACGCGCGAGCATCGTCGGGACGAGCGAGACGCCGGTCACCTCGCGGTCGGCCATGATTCGGGCGGTCGCGTCAGCGTCGAACTCGCGCTGGATGACCGCCGTCGTGCCGTAGAGCGTCGAGCGGACGAGGGGCGCGAGCCCACCCATATGGTAGGTCGGCAGGCAAACCAGCCAGCGGTCGCCGGGCGCGACACCCAGCCGCTCGGCCGAGCCGACGGCGCTGGCGACGAGGTTCCGGCCGGTGAGCCTGACGCCCTTCGGTCGGCCGGTCGTGCCCGAAGTGAACAGGACGAGCCGGTCGGCGTCGAGCGAGCGCTCGGCCGGCTCGGCCGGAGCGGTCTCGGCTTCTGACTCCGACCCTTCCCCGGACTCCACCGCCTTCGAATCGAGCGGCGCCACCTCCGAACCGAGCGGCGAAACGTCGTCTCGCCGTGGCTCGTCGACTGTTGTGACCGGCGCACCGTCGGGTGCGATGTCGGCCGCAAGCGCCTCGGTATCTACATCACAGACCAGGCAGTCGAGCGCGGCGCGCTCGGCTTGCGAGCGGAGCGTGTCCGTCGTGAGCGCGACGTTCAGCGGGACGGCCGTCGACCCACGTCGCTGGACCGCGAAGTAGAGGGGCGCGAACGCGACGCGCGTGCCGAGCAACAGGCCGACGCGCTCGACGCCGTCCGACGCGACGGGTCCCGGTCCGCCACTTCCGAGGGCGGCGAGCCGCGCGGCCAGGTCGGAGGCGCGCTCGTCGACCGCCGAATAGGACCACCGTTCGCCCGAATCGGCATCGACGAGCGCGGTCGCCGCGGGCGTCGCTTCCGCCCGGAGTCGGAGCAGGTCCGGCGACGGGTCGGGGACGGAATCCGGAACGGGGCCCTCGACGGGCCACTCGTCCGGGTCCGGGAGCGTCACGGGTCAGATCCTCCGGGGTCGAGCGTCGCCGGATCGAGCGTCGCCGGGTCGACGCCGAGTCCGGGGTCCTGTGGCACCGCCGCGTGCCCGTCGGAGACGGGGGCAGGATCCGGCCCGAGGTCGGCGGCCAGCAGGTCAGCGGTCGCGAGGCCGCAGGGCGCCACGTCGGGGATCGCGGCGGCGACGTGGACCGCCGCGGTTCGCGCGACGACGCCGTCGACAGTCGTCGTCACGACGGGTTCGACCCTCTCTTCGCGCGCTCGCATCGCGAGGGTGTGCGCGGTGCCGGGACCGCCCAGCGCCATCGGCTTGAGGACCACCACGTCCGCGGCGTCGGCCTCGAACACCGCGGCCATCGAGTGCTCGGCAAGCGTCTCGTCGACGGCGACGCCGACGGGACCGCCCCGGAGGTCGGCCAGCCCCGAGAGATCCTCGGCCGGGAGCGGCTGTTCGACGTAAGCCACGTCGAGCGATTCGGCCACGTCGAAGGCGCGCGCGGCCGTCTCGCGGTCCCAGGCACCGTTGGCGTCGAGGCGGAGCGTCACGTCGTCGCCGACGGCGGCGCGGACTGCGCGGATCCGGTCGAGGTCCGCGTCGAGCGAGCGGGCGCCGACCTTGCACTTCAGGCAGTCGAAGCCCGCGTCGACGGCCGACTCGGCCACGGTAACGGTCGTTTCTCGGTCCGCGTCGCCCACGGTCGCGTTGACAGGAACCCGGTCAGTGCGACGGCTCCCGTCGAACCACCGATACAGGGGGTCGCCGTCGGCGCGCGCGTCGGCGTCCAGAAGTGCGGTCGCGAAGCCGTGTCGCGCCGCCGGGACGTCGTCGGCGTCGAGTTCCAGCAGCGCCGCGGCGTGGTCGCCGCCAGCGCCCGCTTCGAGCGCCCGTTCGAGTCCCTCCCTGCAGGACGAGAACGACTCGGTCCAGCCGGAAAGCAGCGTCGCCTCGCCAACCCCCCGCTGGCCGCGGTGGTCGTACTCGACGAGCAGTCCCCTGCGCTCGTCGATGGACCCGGCGGCTGTCGAGAGCGGCGAGTCGAGCGGGAGAGAGAATTCGCGGAGCGTCATAGTGAGAGCAGTTCGGTCGCGGCGAGGCCGGCCGCGAACAGGAGCGAGTGGACGAACAGCGCCTGCCCGACCCGTTCCAGCGCGGGGTTCAGCGCCTCGCCGTCAGTTCTCGTCAGCACGGTTCGGGAGACGGAGGCCGCGAGCGGGAGCGACACGAGCGGTGCGAGCGCGGGGAGGCCGAAGGCCGGGTCCAGCGCGAAGATGGTCGGGACGACGTAAGCCATTCCGACCAGCGCGAGAAACTCGACCCTGCTCCAGCGGTAGCCGAGCAGGACCGCGAGCGTGCGCTTGCCCGCGGCGGCGTCGGTTTCGCGGTCGCGGATGTTGTTGACGGCCAGGATCGCAGTCGAGAGGCCGGCCGCGGGGAGGCTGGCGGTCACGGCCGCCGCGGTGACCGTTCCCTCGGGAACCCACGTCGGGAAGAGCGCGTACCCGCCCGACGCGACGGCCTGGACGTAGAACGTACCCGTGACGGCGACGACGCCGAAGTAGACGAACACGAACAGATCCCCCAGGCCGCGGTAGCCGTAGGGGTAGGGGCCGCCGGTGTAGAGGATGCCGGCCGCGATAGAGGAGAGGCCGACCACGAGGATCGGCACGCCGCCGACCGCGACGAGATACAGGCCGACAACCACGGCGAGGCCGTAGGTGGCAACCATCGCCCGCTTGACCCGTTCGGGCGCGATCAGTCCGCCGGCGGTCACTCGCGTGAACCCCTCGCGCTCGTCGGTGTCGGCGCCTTTGACGGCGTCGTAGTAGTCGTTGGCGAAGTTGGTTCCGACCTGGATGAGCAGGGCGCCGACGAGCGCCGCGACCCAGGGGAGCGGTGCGAACACGCCCGCGTGGACGGCGACGCCGGCGCCGACGACGACCGGTGCCGCACCGGCGGGGAGCGTCTGTGGCCGAGCGGCCATCAGCCACGCCCGCCGCTTCGACACCTGCGCGTCCGCTGTCGACATTGGCGGTCACTCGGGGCCCCGCGAGTGTCAAAGTTCCCATCGACCGCGTTCCGGCAGTGCGACGAGTGCTCCGGCGCTGAAAGAGACTGGCGGCGCGCTTTCAAAAACCGTCGAAGACCTCTGCCAGCCCCGAAAGCGGCCCCGGCGCGGAGTCGTCACATCGCAGGACCGTCGCGCCGTCCGCGTCCCGAACGGTGGGAATGCCGTCCTCAACGGCGATTTCAGGCGGTGAGTCCCAGCGGGCATCGCCCCCGGGCGCCGCGGCGGTGACGCCCGCGACCAGCCAGTGCGTGCCTGGGTCGTGCTCGCCGGTCAGGGTCGGAACGACCGTGCGGGGCGCGACGAGGTTGGTGTTTGGGTCCTGGTCGACTGCGCGGCCGGCGCGGGGATTTGCGCCATCGTCCAGAAGATCGACGACACCGCCCGATCCGTCCGGGTAGCGGACGACCGCTTCGCCCGCGTTTTCGACGCGCTCGCAGGCGTCGGCGGTGTCGTCGCCAGCACGACTGACCGCGAACCCGCCCTCGCCGCTGTGGAGCGGGCGACCCGTCTCGAGGCGGTGGACGCGGACGTGCCACGGCGAGGCTGGGGCGACCCACGTGTCGACAGTCACATCCGACCACGGCGTCCACTGGGAGTAGAGTGTGGGACGCTCGCCGCTATCGTCGACGACGGCCTCGTCGATTTCGAGGCGGATCCGGTAGCGGGCGCCGTCCTCGCTCAGCGCGAGCGCGCCGTCGTGTCCGGCGCCCGCCAGCCCGAGCGCGCGACTCCGGACGCTGAACCCGAACTCGGTCGAGTAGGCCGACTTGGTGTATTTCTCGTGGTACTGGCTGTTCTGTCCGGTCGTGAGCGCGTAGTGATGACCCGCACCCTCGTCCCGGCAGATCACCATCTTGGGGTGGTGCTGGACGACAGAGCCTGTCGTCGCGGGCGTCGCCGCGAGCGGTTCCTCCTCGGCCTGCCAGAACGGGTGCTCGGCCGGGAGCGCCAGCGGCAGGAACGCCTTCATCGCCCAGTAGGGCGAACTCGCGGAGTTGTAGGGCTCGCTCGTCTTCAGCGTCGGGTAGGCGTAGCCCACCGAGAGGACGCCGTCGCCGGTGAAAATTGGCTGGTCGGCCCACTGGCGAACGTTCCGGGCCCACAGCCCGCGGACCTGGCCCCAGGGGAGCGCCTCGACGTCCGCGAACGCGAGCGCGCCCCAGAACGAGGCTTGCGCGAAGCGGTAGGTGAGGCTCCGGCCGTAGGGCAGTCCCGCACCGTCGGCGCGGAACCAGTGAACGAACTCGCTCGCGAACTCGGCGGCGCGCTCGCGAAAGCGGGCCGAGCGGTCCGGGTCGTCGTCGCCGACGACCGCGGCGTAGACGAGCCCGTAGAACTGCATCGCCCACGGGATGTAGTAGTCACAGGGCTTCTCTTCGGCGGGGCCGTCGCTGTACCACCCCTTCGAGAGGGCGAACGACTCCAGCCTGTCGAGCGTCTCCTGCGTGGCCCCCCAGTCGTGGTCGGCGCCCACCTCCCGGAGGCCGACGTTCACGAGCACGCGGAAGAACTTCCAGTTACAGTCGTAGAGGCCGGCGTCGTGGATCTGCGAGAGCCACGCGACGACCTGCTCGCGCTCGGCGTCTTCGAGTGGCTCCCACAGCTTCTCGGGCGCGAGCGCGAGTCCGAGGCCGATGGCGGCCATCTCGACGTGTTTCTGCGAGAAGTCCTCGGCGGGCCCCCAGTACTCCTCGTGGTCGGGGTCGGTGCCGTTGACGAGGCCCTCGCGGTAGCGGTCCCAGCCGTCGAACGCGCCGCCACCGGCCGCGAGCGGGACCAGGCCCCACAGCGGCCGGGAAAAGCCCTCGCAGTCGGCGGCGACTTCGGGGAAGTGGGCCTGCGTCTCGCCGGGCGTCAGGCGCGCGCCGCCCGGACTGCGGTACGATTCGAGCGGGTCGAGCAGGTCCCGGACGGCCGCCTGGAAGTCCGCGCGGGTCCGCAACGGGTTGTCGGCGAGCGGATTCACGGCCCGCATCTCCCCCGCCGCGGTGATAAACATTGGCGGTCCCACACGATTCCGCCGGGAAATCGGGCAGTCCAGTCGTGTTACACCGACCGCTCGGGGTCGAGCAGCTCGACGGGGTGGGTGGGGTTCCGCGAGAGCAGCGCGTCGATCTGTTCCAGACAGGAGGTCCCGCTGGCGACCGGCACCCGGTCGGCATTGCCGTCGCTCTCGAGTTGCTCGCGCAACTGGGCGCCGACGTCCATGCTCACGTCGTAGTAGTCGGCCTTGTAGCCGAAACTGCCAGCCATCCCGCAACACTCCACGTCGGTCGTGGTCACGTCGTACCCCAACCGTTCGAGCACGTCGACCGTGTGCCCTTCGAGGCCGAGTGTCCGCTGCTGGCAGTGGCTGTGGTAGACGACGCCCGGGGCAGCCGAGGTGTCGCGGCCGCCCGTCGTCCCACTGGTGCGGTCGTCCGCCCCGACGAGTGGATCCGGGTCCGCGCCCTCCTGTTCGAGGAGGCCGTAGACGTACTCCATGACCTCATAGGAGCGCTCCCGGACCGTCTCGAGCGCGTCCCGGTCCCCGTCCTCGACGAGTTTCTCGTACTCGCGGTCGATCATCGCGAGGTCGCTGGGTTCGACGACGACCACGTCGTAGCCGCTCGCGGCGTACGGGTCGAGGTCGGCGAGCACGTCCTCGGCGTGGTCGGTCGCCGTGCGAACCATCCCCTGGGAGAACGGCGCGCGGCCGCTCGACCGTACGTCGGGGACAACCACGTCACAGCCAAGCGCCTCGAGAATACGGACGGCGGCTTTCCCGCGCTCGACCTGGACGTGGTTCGTGTAGAGGTCGGGATACACGACGACTCGGCGGCCGTTCGTCCGGTTCCGGTCCTCCGCATCCGCAACCGCAACATCCGCATCCGCATCCGCAACCGCATCCGCATCCGCGTCCCCACGGTTCGAGGACCGCGACGCGGCCCACTCGTGGAACGTCTCGCGGCGAAACTCGGGCAGGTCCCGTCGGCGGTCGATCCCGATGGTTCGCTCCATGACCCACCGACTCGGCCCGAGGTCCGCGAGCCAGTTCGACACCGGCGCGGTGGCGCTGCCGAGTTTCGCGACCGTCTCGAAGTTGCCGAAAAAGCGCTTGTCCAGCGGCGGGCGACCGTCCGTCTCTCCCTCGTGATCCGGGGCATCGTCGCCTTCCGCGTCGGGCGTCAGCCCGTCGACCAGCGAGTCGAAGGCCTCCGGGTCGGCGCCACGGTTGATCCGGTCGCGGACCACCGTGTTGATCCACGGGATGTCGATTTTCACCGGGCAGGCGGGCGCACAGCGCGTACAGCCGGTACAGAAGTCGTTGAACTCGGCGGCGGAGTCGAGCCCCTCGACGCCGGCCTCCCAGCCGGTCCCGATACCGCCCGAGTAGGTCTCGCCGCCGAAGGCGTGCCCGCCGACGCTCTGGAAGTTCGCACACGAGTTCGAGCAGGCGCCACACCGGATGCAGTACAGCGTCTCGCGCAACTGCTCGTCGTCGCGCATCGCCATCCGGCCGTTGTCGATCAGGACCAGGTGAAAGTCGCGGTCGGCGTCGTGCTCGGAGAGCGGGCGCTCGTCGTCCGCGAAGTCGACGACCGGCGAGTCGACCGGCGGCGTGAGCAGGGAGACGTAGGAGGTGATGTCCTGCCCCGTGCCCGAGCGCCCGATCAGTTCCACGAACGCCGACAGGTCTTCGACGCTCGGGACGACCTTTTCGACGCCCGCGACGGCGATATGCGTGTCCGTCGCCGCGACGGTCTTGCGGGCGTTGCCCTCGCTCGTGACGAGCGCCATCGTCCCCGAGTCGGCCGCGACGAAGTTCGCGCCCGTCATCCCCACCTCCGTCGACTCGACCAGTTCGCCGAGGTGCTCGCGGGCGAAGCCGGTCAGTTCCTCCGCCGTCGAAAGCGGCGGGTCCGGGTCGAACCGCTCGTTGAGCAGGTCGGCGATCTCCGCGCGGGACTTGTGGATCGCCGGGCCGACGATGTGGGAGGGCGACTCGTCGGCCAGCTGGATGACCCACTCGCCCAGGTCCGTCTCGACGACGTCGACGCCGTCGGCCTCGAGGACCTCGTTGACCTCGATTTCCTCGGTGGTCATCGACTTGCTCTTGACGACGCGGTCGGCCTCGCGGTCGGCGACCACCTCACGGATGTACTCGTTGGCGTCGGCGGCGTCGTCGGCGAGATAGAGGGTGCCGCCGTTCGATTCGACGGACTCGCGCAACTCCTCGATCAGTTCCGGGAGTCGCTCGATGGCGTCTTCCTTGATCGCGCGGGCCTCGGCCTTGAGTCCCTCGTAGTCGTCGAGTTTCGCGACCGATTCGTAGCGGCCCTGGTTGAACCCCTGCGTGTTCTCACGGACGCTCGCGCCCTCGGTTCGGATGAGTCGCTCGTACTCCTCGCGTTTGGCCATCGTTACTCCTCCAGGACGAGCGCGGTCACGGTTTCGGGCCCGTGCGCGCCGATGACGAGTTCGCCCATGTCCGCCGTCGCGCTCGGCCCGGTCGCGAGGATCCGGCTGGTTCGACTCTCGCCCGCGGCCGCGGATCCGTGCAGGTCCGCGTCGAAGCGCTCGAAGGCCGTCTCCATGTCCGGGACCACGTCGGATTCGCGCAGGATCGCGACGTGGTGGTCGACGAACAGGCTCACGAGTTCGGAACCCCGGTCGTCGTCCGGCAGGACGAGCGTCCCGTAGTCCGCCACGCACAGCGACGCGGCGGTGACGCCCGTCGTCGCCGCCTTCAGGGCGGCCGGCGTCGGGTCGACCTCGACCGGCGCGTCGGAGAGCGAGACGTCCAGGTCCGCCAGTTCGACGCCGACCGCCGGCCGGTCGACCACCGATTCGACCGCGTCGGCGAACTCGTCGGGCGCGGTCCGGTATGTCTCGACGCGAACCTTCTCCAATTTCGCCACTGCCGCGTCAGCGTCCGTGCTCATTGGTGGCACGTCGGACCCCCCGTTCTTTGATGTTGCGTGTCCGATCTGGACGGACGGGTACCCGATTTCCGCGACGAACAGGTTGAAGCCCTGCCGCCGAGAGACAGAGCTATGACACGACGCATTGCTGCGACGGTAACACGAAGACCCAGCGTCCGCGGACTGAGCGGGGAGGCGGCCTGATGGTCCGCTTCGACGTGAACGCGGGCATCCTCGCCGGACCCGACGAGACAATCCCCGACGGCATCGAGCGCGCGGCCGAATTGGGCGTCGACGCCGTCGAATTCTTCGACTGGGAGGGCGCGGACCTGGCGGCAGTCGAGGCGGCCTGCGCGGACCACGGCGTCGAGATAGCGGGCATCCTCGCCGGCGGCGCGGGGTCGAACATCGACGACCGCGCTGCACCGGCGATGACCAACCCCTACGACCACGACGAGGCCGTCTCGGACGTGGGCCGATCCATCGAGGCCGCAGGCGACCTGGGCGCCGACTGTCTCATTCTGACGATCGGGCCGGACCAGGGCGGGTTCGACCGCGCGACCCAGCGTCGGGCCCTCGAAAGCGTCCTGCGGGCCGTCGCGCCGACCGCCGAATCCGAGGGCGTCACGCTCGTCATCGAACCGCTCAACACGGTCGTCGACCACCCCAGCTACTTCCTCACGTCCTCGCGGGAGGCCTTCGACATCGCTCGCGCCGTCGACAGCGAACGGGTGCAGGTCCTGTTCGACATCTACCACCAGCAGATCACCGAGGGCGACGTGATCCGGAACCTGACCGAGAACGTCGCCCAGGTCGGCCACGTCCACGTCGCGGACAACCCCGGCCGTCTCGAACCGGGGACCGGCGAAATCGCCTATGGGAACGTCTTCGCCGCACTCGACGACGCCGGCTACGACGGCTACGTCGGCCTGGAGTTCTTCGAGACGAGCGAGGGGACCACGATGGCCGAGGGGGTCCGCGCGACGCTGGAACTGGACTGACACTGCCGGCCGAACTCTCCCCGGTCGAACGAATTTTATCGTAGCGCAGACATCCCCGCACGATGACAGACACCGTTCGCGTCCACGAGGAGTCGGTCGGACGGATCGAGCCCGGAATCTACGGCCACTTCGCCGAGCATCTCGGGCGCTGTATCTACGGCGGGCTCTGGGTCGGCGAGGATGACGCCGTCGAGACTGTCGACGGGGTGCGGACGGACACGCTCGAACTGCTCCAGGACCTGGAGACGCCGGTTCTGCGCTGGCCCGGCGGCTGTTTCGCCGACGACTACCACTGGGAGGACGGCGTCGGCCCGCGGGAGGAGCGGCCTGACCGCCGGAACCTCTGGTGGGCACAGGGCCGGGACAAGGCGCCCGAGGAGTCGAACGACTTCGGCACCGACGAGTTCCTCGCGCTCTGTGAGTCGATCGACGCCGAGCCGTATCTCGCCGCGAACGTCGGCTCCGGCGACCCCGGCGAGGCCACCGACTGGATCGAGTACTGCAACTACGACGGCGAGACGACCCTCGCCGAGCGCCGGCGGGAAAACGGCCGCGAGGAGCCCTACGGCGTCGCCTACTGGGGCATCGGCAACGAGAACTGGGGCTGTGGCGGGAACTACGCGCCCGCGGAGTACGCCCGCGACTACCGCCGCTTCGCCACCTACATGCGGGCCGCCGGGCGGACGCTGTGCGAGGAGGACCTGGAGTTCATCGCCTGCGGCGACACCAGCGACGAGTGGAACCGCGAGTTCCTCCGGGAACTCGGAGAGGAGGCCCACATGGTCGACCACCTCTCGGTCCACCGTTACTACGAGGCCGGCGCGGCGACCGACTTCTCCGACGAGCAGTACTACCGCCTCTTCGCGGACTCGCTCCAGCTCGCCGACGACATCGAGCGCGCGGCCGCCACGGTCGAGGCACACGCGCCGGGGAGCGACATCGGGATCATCGTCGACGAGTGGGGCGTCTGGCACCCCGACGCCGAGAGCGGCCTCGAACAGCCCAACACCGTTCGGGACGCCGTCTCCGCGGCGGGCGTCCTCGACATCTTCAATCGTCACGCCGACGCAGTGACGATGGCGAACATCGCCCAGACGGTCAACGTCCTGCAGTGTCTCGTGGAGACCGACGAGGAGCGGGCGTGGGCAACACCCACCTACCGCGTGTTCGACCTCTACGAGCCCCACATCGGCGCGACGGCGCGCCGCTCGACCGTCGAAACCGAGGAGCGCAACCCCGCCGAGGACCTGCCCGCGGTCCCACTGGTCAGCGCCTCCGTCTCCGAGTCCGAGGGTGGGACCTTCGTGACGCTCTCGAACCGCGACCTGGACGCTCGCGACGTGCGCGTCGACCTGGCGACCGACGAGCGGGTCGACGTGGCCGACGCCGAACTCCTGTTCGCGGGCGCCGATCCCGCGGCGGCGTCCACGGCCACTAACGCCGACGAGTTCGCGCCCGAGGCCGCGTCGGTGGACGCCGAGAGCGGCGGCGTCCTCGCGGCCGAGGTCCCCGGAAGCGCGGTGCTGGGCGTCCGCGTCGAATAGCACCGGCGGGGCCGAAACTCCGATCCCGGGGCTGGTTCCGGAACGAGCGGCCGCCAGCGGCAGGTACTTCCGTTCCGGCGACCGCCCGGCACATATGCACGACCTCGGCGCGGTTTCCAGCCGCACCGTCTCGGACGTGAAAATCGGCTACGTCGGCGGCGCGAGCAGCGGCTGGGCGCTCACGCTGATCAACGATCTGGCGGCTTGCGGGGACGTCTCCGGCGAGGTCGCACTCTACGACCTCGACTACGAGGGCGCGGTCGGGAACGCGCACCTGGGCAACGACGTAATGGCTCGCGACGTGCCCGGCGACTGGGAGTTCTCGGCCCATCGGGACATCGACGACGCGCTCGCGGGCGCGGACTTCGTGGTCTGTTCAATCCAGGACCCGCCCGAAGAGACGTTCGTCCACGACATCGACGTACCTAGGGAATACGGCATCTACCAGCCGGTCGCCGACACGGTGGGGCCGGGCGGGACCCTGCGGGCGATGCGGGCGGTGCCCCAGTACCGGGAGATAGCCGCGACGGTCCGCGAGCAGTGCCCCAACGCCTGGGTCGTCAACTACACCAACCCGATGACGGTCTGTACGCGGACGCTATACGCCGAATACCCCGATATTAACGCTATCGGGCTCTGTCACGAGGTGTTCCACGTCCAGGAGATGTTCGCCGAGGTGGCCGAGCGATACGTCGACGAGGCCGAGAACGTGGGCCGCGACGACATCGCGGTGAACGTCAAAGGGATCAACCACTTCACCTGGATCGACGAGGCGCGCTGGAACGGCCACGACGTCTTCCAGTACCTCGACGCAGAACTCGAGCGCCGCCAGCCCATCCCGGGGTACGAACCCGGCGAGTTCGCCGATGCGGGCTACTGGATCAACAACTTTCAGATAGCCTTCGACCTGTACGGCCGCTTCGGCGTCTTCCCGGCGGCCGGCGACCGCCACCTCGCCGAGTTCGTGCCGTGGTATCTCGACGTGGACGACCCCGGGGAGTTCCACAAGTGGGGCGTCCGGATGACCCCGAGCGAGGCCCGCGTCAGCGACGACGAGTCGCCCGCGAAGATGGAGCGGTTCCTGAACGACGACGGCGAGTTCGAACTCGACGACTCCAGCGAGGAAGTCGTGGACATCATCCGCGCCCTCCTCGGCATCGAACCGGTGAAGACCAACCTCAACTATCCGAACACCGGGCAGTGTCCGGACCTTCCGGAGGGAAGCGTCGTCGAGACGAACGCGATGGTCACGGGCGACGACATCTCACCCATCACCGCGGGAACGCTCCCCCGGCAGGTCCGCTCGATGGTCGAAACCCACGTCGACAACCAGGAGACCCTCGTCGAGGCCGGCCTGACCGGCGACCTCGATCTGGCCTTCCAGGCCTTTCTGAACGACCCGCTCGTGACCATCGAGCGCGAACGCGCCGAAGGGCTGTTCCGGGAACTCGTCGAGCGCGAGCGTGCGTATCTCGACGCTTACGACCTCGCGGGCGCGAGCGTTCTCACCGAGTAGCGTCCCGCGGAGTCCGAGTAGCGTCCCGCGGTGTCCGGCCCCGTCCGGTAGGGTACTGAGTTCCGGCTTCGACGGCTATTTTTCCGGCGCGGGGCAGTTCGAGGTATGCACCATGAGGACATCGCTTTCCACAACGTCGGCGAGCTGGTCGCCGACGCGGGCCGCGGCCCGGACGGACGACTGCTCCAGCGAGTCCCCGAGTCGGTCAGAGCCGACCTCAACGACGGGGCCAAACGGCGCGTCCGGCATCCCGCCGGCGTCGAACTGCGGTTCGTCCCCGAGGGGTCGGTCGAGGTCACGCTCTCGGTCGAACCGCAAAACGGCGTCGAAACGTCGACGGTCCGGGTGTTCTGGGGCCCGTTCCAGGAGCGGGTCGAACACGAAATCGGTCCCGAACCGACGACCATCGAGGTGTCGATGCCCGAGAAACTCGACCGCATCGACCCCGACGAGCGCGCGACGTTGGCCTTCGACCCGCGCGTCTGTCGGCTTCGATTCCCCGGAGAGCACCGCGGCGGCTGGGTCTCCTACCACGGCGCCGCGGGCGAGCGTCGCCCCCCGCGAGAGGCGGAGTGTCCCGACCTGACCTACCTCGCCTACGGCACCTCGATCACCGAGGGCGAGGCGGCGCTGGGCGAGCACCTCACCTATGTCGGCCAGACCGCGAACCGACTCGGCGCCAACCTCGTGAATCTGGGGACCTGCGGGAGCAACTACTGCGACGCCGCGATGGCCGACCACATCGCCGCCCGCGAGGACTGGGACGTGGCGACGCTCGCGCTCTCGGTCAACATGGTCGGCACCTTCACCCCCGCGGAGTTCCGCGAGCGCGCCGCGAACATGGTCGAGACGGTGGCCGCCGCCCACCCCGAGAAACCCGTCGTCCCGATCACCATCTACCCCAACTCGCGCGACCTGGTCCCCGACCACGAGGAGGGAGCGGTCTGCGAGCGCTTCCGCGAGGAACTCCGCGAAATCGTCGCCGAGACGGACCGGGACAACGTCACGCTTCTCGAAGGGGCCGACCTGCTCACTGATGTCGGTGGCCTGACGACGGACCTGGTCCACCCGGGAGACAACGCGATGGTCCGAATGGGCGAGCGCCTCGCGGACGAACTGGAACCGCTGGTGTGAGGGGCCGCCGGATCCCGGCCGCACCATCGATCGAACGTCCGGGCACGTCGCGGCCGACTCGACGGACGCCGACCGGTCGGCGTTCGTGAGAAGGGCTTTGACCCCGGCGGGCCACTCCCCTGTGATGGCTTCGGTCGCGCGGCTCACGGTGTACCCGGTGAAGGGACTCGACGGACTCGACGTGGACGCGGCGCGGATCCGCGAGGGCGGGACGCTCGCCCACGACCGCGAGTTCGCCCTGCTCGACGGGAACGGAGCGACGTTCAACGCGAAGCAGTCCGAACGGTTCCACCGCCTCTCGACGAGGTTCGACCCGGAGACGGCCGAACTACTCGTCGACGCGCCCGACGGCGACTCCCGCGAGTTCGACCTCGATTCGGCTCCGGGACGCGACCGGGCGGCGACGTGGTTCGGCGACTACTTCGACGCCGATCTGACGCTCGAGCGCGACCGGTCGGTCGGGTTCGTCGACCGGCCCGGGATGGGCCCGTCGGTCGTGGGCACGGGCACGCTCGAGGCCGTCGCGTCGTGGTTCGAGGGGCTGTCCGTCGACAGCGCCCGGCGACGACTCCGGGCCAACGTCGAGGTGGCCGGCGTCGACCCGTTCTGGGAGGACCGCCTCGTCGGTACCGACGCCCCCTCGTTTTCGGCCGGCGGCGTCCGGTTCGACGGCGTGACGCCCTGTGGTCGGTGTGTCGTCCCGCAACGGGACCCCGACACCGGCGACCCGCTCCCGGGCTTTCACGAGCGCTTCGTCGAGAAGCGCCGCGAGACGTTCCCGGAGTGGGCCGACCCCGACGCGTTCGACCACTTCTACGCGCTGATGGTCATCGCGAGCGTGCCCGAAGGCGACCGCGGCGAGACGGTTGCGGTCGGTGACGAAGTCACGCTCGTCGAACCCTGAGCGGGTCCGGTCAGCATCCCCGTCCGACTTTCCAGGTTCGAGGATCGGGCTCTCACATTTATCAGTTTCCGGGACACTCTGGGATACATGGGAACGGCAAGCGACAACGAGGGCGAACGGGCCAACAGGGCCGGCGAGACGCCGGCGGAGGTGGCGCTTCCGACGGAGGCGAACGAGGAAACGACCGTCACGGAGGAAGGGTCGGAACTCGAGCGGTCGATCGGGCTCGTCGGCGGGCTCGCCGTCGGCGTCGGCACGATGATCGGCGCGGGTATCTTCGTCTTCCCCGGTATCGCGGCCGGGCGGGCCGGCCCGGCGGCGGCCGGTTCCTTCGCCATCGGGGCCGTCGTCGCCCTGCTGGTCGCGCTCCCGGCCTCGGAACTGGCGACCGCGATGCCGAAATCGGGCGGCGGCTACTACTTCGTCTCGCGGGCACTTGGCGCGCTTCCGGGCGCGATCGTCGGTATCAGCGTCTGGCTCGGGCTCGTGTTCGCGACGGCGTTCTACCTCGTCGGCTTCGGTAACTACGCCGCGGCCGTGCTGGCCGAGGCGGGTGTTCCGGTCGCGAACACGCCGGTCGTCGTTCCGCTGGCGCTGGTCTTCGGCGTCTTTCTGACGGCGCTGAACCTGTTCGGGACCGAGAACGCCACGAAACTCCAGAACTACGTCGTCGGCCTGTTGCTGACGATCCTCGTACTCTTTCTTGGGTACGGCGGCCTCGACTCGCTGGGCGTCTTCGGGACGACGAACACCCCCGAGGAGTTCATGCCCTTCGGTTCGATGCCCATATTCACGACCGCCGCGCTCGTGTTCACCTCGTATCTCGGCTTCGCGCAGGTCGCGACCGTCGCCGGCGATATCAAAAACCCCGGCCGGAACCTCCCGCTCGCGATGATCGGTTCGGTCCTGATCGTCGGCGTCCTCTACGTGTTGACCATCTACGTCGCGACTAGCGCCCTCGGGAGCGCCCGCCTCTCCACCCTCGAGGAGACGGCGATGGTCGAAGTCGCGCGGTCCTTTCTCGGCGGCCCCGGCGCTATCGTCATCCTCGTGGCCGGCCTGCTGGCGACCATCTCCAGCGCTAACGCGTCGATCCTGTCGACCTCCCGGGCGGTGTTCGCGGTGAGCAAGGACGCCATCATCCCGAAGTTCGCGAGTCGGATGAACCTCAAATACGGCACGCCCCACGTCGCGCTGGCGATGGCCGGCGGTCCCGTGCTGGTGCTCGTCGCGCTCGGGGAAGTCGAGATGCTCGCCGAAGTCGCCTCGTTCCTCCACCTCGTGATGTACGGCCTCATCTGCGTCTCGCTGCTGGCGATCCGTCGGACCGACCCCGAGTGGTACGACCCCGACTTCCGCGTGCCAGCGGCGCCGGTAGTGGCGGGTCTGGGCGCGCTCGCCAGTTTCGCCATGATCGGCTTCATGCAGTTGGAATCGCAGATCATCGGCGTCGCGATCATGGTCGCGTCCGCCGGGTGGTACAAGTACTACGCGAACGATGTCCAACTCAAGGGGGTCCTCTGATGACGAACGACGATTCCGGCGCCACGCCGGACGACAGCCTGTCCATCCACGAACCGCCGCGCGTCCTCGTTCCGGTCGAGGTGCTCGAGGGCCAGACCATCCCGCAGTCGCTCGTGGAATTTCTCGCGCCCGCCGAGATAATCGTGCTGGGCTACCACGTTTTGCCGGAGCAGACGCCGGCCGAGCAAGCGAGCATGCAGTTCGAGGACCGCGCGAACGAGGCCGTCGACGACATCGCCGCGACGTTCACCGCCGCCGGTCGTGAGGTCGAAACGCGGGTCGCGTTCACCCACGACAGGGACCAGACGCTCGACCGCGTCGCCGCAGCGGTCGGCGCAACCACTGTCTTGCTCCCGAACCCTGTCGGGGAGATCGACGATATTCTCGTCCCGCTCCGTGGCGCGGTCGACGTCGACCGCCTCGCGGACCTCGTCGCGACGCTCCTCGACGACGGGACGGTCACGCTCTGGGCGCTCACCGACGGCGCTGGAGCAGACGACACCGAGACGCTCCTCGACCACTGTGCTGAGACGCTACGCGAGCGCGGAGTCGACCCCGGACAGATCCGGACCGAGTCCGGCCCCGCCGCCGAGTCGCCGACCCGCGCCGTCGTCGAGCGCTCCGGCGAGTTCGACGTCATCGTCATGGGCGAGGGCCAGGACACGCTGTTGACGACGGTCCTCGGCGACACGACCGATCGGATCGCTGAGGGGGCCGTCGCGCCCGTGCTCGTCGTCCGACGCGGTGAGAGCGACGGCACCGCTCCGACCGAATCGGAGTGACCCTTTACGGCTCGCTCCGCTCACCGTTCGCGTGCTCGGAGGTGTTCGCTGCGCTTCTTTTTTCGTCACGTCGTCTCGCAGAAGAATGCTCGGTCGGGGATTTGAACTCGGGAAGACGACGGCCTCGCTCCGCTCGGCCGCTGCGACTTCCCTGCTCAAATCCCACTCCCTGCGCGTGGATGTTTCTCGCTCCCGTTGGTCGCTCGAAAATCCATGCTCGGTCGGGGATTTGAACCACGTCCAGACGGTCCTGCTCGGTCGCTTCGCTCCCTGCGCAGGCTGCGACTGGTCTAATTCAAATCCCGCTCCCTGCGCTTCTGCTCGTCACTTCGTTCCTCGCAGAATGCTCGGTCGGGGATTTGAACCCCGGTCATCGGCTCGAAAGGCCGAAATGATTGGCCGGACTACACCAACCGAGCGCGACATTCGAGACGTGGCACTCGGTGTATTTAAAATCGTCTAAGTCAGCCACGTGTGGTGGTCGGTGCCGTGCCCGGGCGCGTGGTAGTCGGTGCCGTGACCGGACGTATGGGGGTCGGTGCCGTGCCCCGTCTGGCCCGGCCCGACCACGCTCTCGTGGGCCTTTATAACCGACCGACGAACACGTTCGCGGCGATTCCGGGCGTTCTGGAACTCGCTGGGTGGTATATGCGGTGTGGGCGCCCAGTCGGAAACGCGATGAACAGTGATCCATCGAGGCGGCGCGTGTTGCGGATCGCGGGGGTGACCCTTGCCGGCGGTGCGGTGGCGGGGTGTTCCGCCGCCCCCGGGTCCGACGACGACAGTGCCGACAACGACGGGGACGGGAACGACGCCACGCCGACCGACGCCGGCGACGGCGGAAGCGAGAACGGCGGCGAGCAGTGGGTCGAGACGAGCACCGTCGAGATGAACGACCAGCTGGCGTTCGCTCCCAAGCGGATCCGCGTTTCGACCGGGACCACGGTCACGTGGGAGAACGTCGGCAACGTCGGGCACACGGTGACCGCCTACGAGGACAGCGTTCCCGACGGCGCGGCCTACTTCGCGTCGGGCGGGTTCGACTCCCAGTCGGCGGCCTCGGACGGCTACAGCAACGGCGAGGGTAACGTCAGCGGCGACGGAACCTACGAGCACACGTTCGAGACGACCGGGACGTACGAGTACTACTGCATCCCCCACGAGATGAACGGAATGGTGGGCTTCGTCGAGGTGGTCTAATCCATGAGCGACGCAACTAATACGGACACCATAGTCGAGGAACACGAGGCACAGATCGACGAACTGATGGCCGAGGTCGAAGGCAGCGACGCGCCGAGCGTCGACGGCGCCGACGACGGCTTCTCGCTCGAACTCGCCGGGCTCGAACTCGGCCGGCGTGACTTCATGAAAGCGGGCGCCGCGACGGGACTCGTCGGCGCGGCCGGCGCCGTCGCGGGCTGTCAGACCGCGGTCCCCGGCGACGGAACCGACGACGGGTCCGGCGACGGCGGGAGCCAGTCCAGCGGCGGCGGCCACGGCCACGTCGTCCCGCCGGGTGAGAAAGACGAGTACTACGGCTTCTGGTCGGGCGGCCACTCCGGCGAAATCCGGGTTATCGGCCTGCCATCGATGCGCGAACTCCAGCGCATTCCGGTGTTCAACACCGAGTGTGCGCGGGGCTATGGCTACGACGACCAGACCGACGAGATGCTCGAAAACGAGGGTGGCGGCTACACCTGGGGTGACAATCACCACCCCAACCTCTCGGAGACGGGCGGCGACTACGACGGCGAGTATCTCTTCGTCAACGACAAAGCCAACGGCCGGATCGCCCGGGTGAATCTGAAGTACTTCGAGACGGACGCCATCGTCGACGTGCCGAACATGCAGGCGATCCACGGCTGTTGTGTCCTCTCGCCGGACACGAAGTACGTCCTCGGCAACGGCGAGTTCCGCGCGCCCCTGCCCAACGACGGCCGGGACGTGAACAACCCCGACGCCTACACGTCGCTGATGGTCGCGGTCGACCCCGAGACGATGGAGACGTCCTTCCAGGTCGAGGTCGACGGCAACCTCGACATCATCGACACGGGCAAGGAGGGCCGCTGGGCGGTCGCCTCCTGTTACAACAGCGAGGAAGCGACGGAGGTCCAGGGGATGACCCGCGACGACCGCGACTACGCGAAGGTGTTTGACATCCCCGCCATCGAGCAGGCCGTCGAGAACGGGAACTATCGCGAAGTCGACGGCGTGCCTATCGTCGACGGGACCCGGGACAGCGACCTCAACAGCGGGTCTGACCCGATCGTCCGCTACGTCTCGACGCCCAAGTCACCCCACTGCGTCGAGGTCGGGCCCAACGGCGACTACGCCTTCATCGCCGGCAAGCTCTCGCCGACGGTGACGATGCTCGACCTCAACCGGATCGGCGAGGTCGACGACCCCGCGGACGCGGTCGCCGGCCGCCCCGAGGTCGGTCTCGGGCCGCTCCACACCACCTTCGACGGCAACGGCCACGCCTACACCTCGCTGTTCATCGACTCACAGGTCGCCAAGTGGGACATCGAGGAGGCCGCGAACGCCGACCTGGGCTCGACCGACCCGGTCATCGAGAAGCAGGACGTCCACTACAACCCCGGGCACATTCAGGCCCTGGAGGCGATGACGACCGACCCGGACGGCGAGTGGCTCATCTCCCTGAACAAGCTCTCGAAGGACCGCTTCCTGCCGGTCGGGCCGATCCACCCCGACAACGACCAGCTGATCCACATCGGCGACGGCGAGACGGAGATGGAGATCGTCGCCGACCACCCGGCCTACCCCGAACCGCACGACTGCGTCTTCGCGCACAAGGACAAGATCGACCCGGCGACGACGTGGGACAAGAGCGACTACGAGGGCGAAAAGCCCTACGTCGAGGAGGACGACTCCGGCGTCGAGCGCATCGACGACTCGACGGTCCACGTGAAGATGTCCTCGAAGCGCTCGGAGTTCGGTCTCTACGACTTCACGGTCCAGGAGGGTGACGAGGTCCGCCTGACGGTGACGAACATCGAGAACGTCCGGGACATCATCCACGGCGTCGCCATCCCCGAACACGACGTCAACCTCGCCATCGCGCCACAGGACACCCGCGAAGTCACGTTCACGGCCGATGACCCCGGCGTCTACTGGCTCTACTGTACGTACTTCTGCAGCGCGCTCCACCTGGAGATGCGCTCGCGGATGATCGTCGAACCGAGCGACTGAGACGCCGCGGCCTGAGAGAGACGCCGCGGCCCGAGAGAGACGCCGCGGCCCGAGAGAGACGCCGCACCGCACGACGACTGCCCCCGCCTGGGGGTAACCGGGCACCCACATGCCCGGAGGTCCCGAGCGACCCGGCCCCGGCGCTTTGTCCCCGAGGATCCCGCCTCGCGGGCCACCGGCGCCACCCTCAAAAACCCCCACAGCACCGAGGTGACAACGCATGAAATACGACCCACCCGAACTCTCCGAGTTCGCCCAGTTGCGGCGCGCGCTCCCCGTCATCGCGGCGGCGATGCTCGTCGGCGCGCTGTTCCTGCCGATGTGGCACATCACGGTCAAAGCGGTGCAGTACCCCGACACCGTGCTGAAACTGCACCTCCACGCGTACCCGTACATCGGCGGCGACTACGAGGAGATGGCAGCACTGAACCACTACATCGGGTTTTACTACCCGGACCCGGTGTTCTGGGAGCCCAACTACGACCCCCACTCGAAGGCCGTCGACGTGCCGGAGTGGTCGCTCGGCCCGCTGGCGTTCGTCGCCATCGCCGGCGCGGGCGTGTTCGTCGCGCTGGCGCCCGACACCGACCGGCTCAAGAAGGGGCTCACCTGGCAGCTCGTCGGTTCGATCACCGTTCTGACGGTGATGCTCGCGGACATCCAGTACCGACTCCACCAGGCCGGCCACACGCTCGACGAGGACGCGCCGGTCATGGGCGTCGACGGTTTCACGCCGCCGCTGTGGGGGAAATACGAGGTCGCGAACATCACCAGCTACTCCCGGCTCGGCGCCGGCGCGTACGTCACCGGTGCGGCCATCGGCCTGCTCGTCGTCGCCTTCTACTACCGCGACTCGCCGGCGACGTTCGGGGACCTCCCCGAGCGGGCGGCCAACCGCATCGAGTCCGGCCGCGAGTGGCTCGACGAACACACCGTCGGCGACGACGAGTGGGCCGAGGACGACGAGTGGGCCGAAGACGACGAGTGGGCCGAAGACGACGAGTGGGCCGAAGACGACGAGTGGGCCGAAGACGACGAGTCACCGACCCGCTCCGGCGGCCGGTCGAACGCGGGCGACGGGGGTGACTGACCGATGTCGCGACCGCCCGCGCACGTCGCGCTCGCCGCGCTCGCCATCGTCGTGCTCGCGGGCGCGGCGCTCGCCGTCGTCGCCGTTCCCACGGAGGCAGGGGAGACCGGCGCGACGGTCGACTTCGAGGCGGACGTGCCCAACGAGTACGCGTTCGACGCGCCCACGAGCGCCGACGGCGTCGCGACGGTCGACGGCGAGCGCTACGACTCGATCCGGGCCGCCCTCGACGCGGCCGACGCCGGGGACGTGGTCGAGGTTCGCGGGCGGTTCGCGCTCTCCGAGCCGCTGACCGTCGGAACGGACGACCTGACGCTGCGGGGCGTCGGCGAGGACTACCCCGTCGTCGACGGTCAGGGCACCGGTGACGTGCTCGTCGTCGACGGGACGAACGTGACCGTCGAGGGGCTCTGGGTCCGCAACTCCGGCTACGCCACTGCCGACAACGACGCGGCCGTCGTCCTCGACGGCGAGCGGGCTACCCTCCGCGACAGTCGCGTGACGAACATGACCTTCGGCGTCTGGGTCGACGCCGCGAGCGATGTCACGGTGCGAAACACCACCATCGTCGGCCGCGAGCGGATCGAGGCGCTCACCGACCGCGGCAACGGGATCCACCTCTACCGGGCGACCGGGGCGACGGTCGTCGACAACCGGATCACCGACGTTCGCGACGGTATCTACTACTCGTGGGCCTCGGAGGTCATCGCGCGGAACAACACGCTGTGGGATCTGCGATACGGCGTCCACTACATGTACTCCGACGGGTGTACGCTCGCGAACAACACCGCGTTCGACAACGACGTGGGTTACGCGCTGATGCTCTCGGAGGACCTGCGCATCGTCGACAACCGGGCGGTCAACAACACCGGCCAGAGCGGTCACGGCGTCATGCTCAAAGGCATCGACCACACGACCGTCACCGGCAACCACCTCGTCGGGAACGACAAGGGGCTGTTTTTTTACAACTCCCTCGACAACGAGGTGGCGCACAATCTCGTCGCCGGGAACAGCCTGGGCGTCCAGCTCTCGGCCGGGAGCGTCCGCGAACGGATCCACCACAACACCTTCGCGCGCAACACGCTCGCGGTCCAGGCGGACGTCGGCCAGCAGGTGACCTGGAACGAGTCGGCCGGCAACTACTGGGCGAGCGCGAGCGTCCGCGACGTCGACGACGACGGCATCGGCGAGTCGGCCTATCGCCCGGTCGACGTGGTACAGCAACTCAGACAGGACGAGGAGCGCGCGGGGCTGTTCGCCGCGAGTCCCGCCTTCGAAGTCGTCAGACTCGCCGAGCGGACGCTCCCGGTCGTCGAATCTTCTGGCGTCGTCGACCGGCGTCCGCTGACTGACCCCGTCCACGACTGGAGGCAATACTATGATCGCGATTGAGGAGCTACGCAAACGCTACGGTGACGTCGTCGCGCTCGACGGCGTCTCCCTGACCGTCGAGGAGGGCGAATCGCTCGGGCTGGTCGGCACCAACGGCGCCGGCAAGACGACGCTGTTTCGGCTGCTGGTCGGCCACGAGACGCCCGATTCCGGTCGGGTCCGCGTCGCCGGCGTCGACCCGACCGCCGGCGTCCGGGTGCGGGAACGCGTCGGCTACCTGCCCGAGTCCGCGGGCTTCCAGCCCGTGCTCACCGGCCGCGAAGTGCTCGCGTTCCACGCCGAGATGCGCGGCGGCGGCGGCGCCGATTCGCGCGTGGACACCCTCCTCGGCATCGTCGGTCTCCCCGACGCGGCGGACCGTCCCGTCGGCGGCTACTCCAACGGGATGAACCGCCGGCTCGGCCTCGCGACGGCGCTACTGGGCGACCCCGACGTGCTCCTCCTCGACGAGCCGACCGCCGGCCTCGACCCCGGCGGCGTCGCGGCCTTCAACCGCGTCGTCGACAGGGTCCGCGAGGAGCGTGACGTGACGGTCGTGCTCAGCACGCACGTCCTCAGCGAAGTCGAGGCGCTCTGTGACCGCGTGGCGGTCCTCGACGACGGCGAGTTCGAGGCGGTCGGGACCGTCGACGAGGTGGCCCGCGCGGCCGCCGAGACGGTCACCGTCACCGCGCGCTACGCCGACCCCGCCGAGGCCGTCGGGCGACTCCGCGACACCCTCTCGGTGGCTGACCTCGCGGATGAGACCGGCGTCGACCTGACTCGAACGCCGGATGGCGTCGACCTGTCCTGCGACCGCGACGACGTGACCGCCGTGCTCGGCGCAGTGGTCGAGACCGACCCCGAGTCCGTGGCCGTCGACGAACCGGGGCTGGAAGCCGCGTTCCGCGAGGCCGTCGACCTGGGAGGTGAGCCGGCGTGAGCGAAGACGACCGCCGCCGCGGTGACGACGCCCGCGACGACGCCGAAAATTCCCGCGCCGACGCTGGTCACACCCGGACCGACGGCGGCGCGGCGGCCGGGTCCGTCGCGGAACAGGCGCGTGCGACCGTCGGCGCAACGGAGACGGCCTCGGCGTACTCGCTCGACCACGCGGACCAGGTCCTCGGCGTCGCCCGGCGGGAGTACGCGGTGCTGTTCCGCGCCTGCTGGCACTACGGACTCGCGCTCGTGTTCGGGGCGTTCTCGCTGGCCGTCGTCGGACTCACGGGCTCGGCCGCCGGGTCGGCAAGCGCCGGCGCCCTTCTGTTCACGCTCGCGGAACTCTCGGTGTATCTCGTCCCGCTTGCCGCGCTCGCGCTGGGGTACGGCACCGTCGTCGGCGCGCGCGAGCGAGGGACGCTCGAACTGCTCTACTCGCTGCCGCTGCCACGGGAGGGCGTCCTCGTCGGGAAGTTCCTCGGGCGCGCCGCGACGTTCGCGGCGGGCGTCACGCTCGGTCTGGCGGCAGGTGGCCTGCTCGTCGTCGTCCGCTACGGCATCGGCCTCGTCCCGGCGTACCTGCACTACCTGCTGACCGCCGTCGCCGTCGGCGTGGCCTTCCTCTCAGTCGGCGTCTGCCTCTCGGTGGTCGCCAGCGGGAAGGCCCGGGCGCTCGGCGCCGCCCTGCTCGCCTGGGTCTGGTTCGTCCTCGTCTACGACCTGGTGGCGCTGGGCGCCGTCGTCGCGTTCGACCCGCCACAGTGGGCCCTGACCGCCATCACCGTCGGCAACCCGGCCGACGCGCTCCGGGTGGTCGTGCTCACCCTCGTCCCCTCCGGGACCGGGGGCGTCGGCGCGACGCTCGCGGCCTCGTCCGTGCCGGCGTGGGCGCTCGTCGGCGGCCTCGTCGCGTGGATCGTCGTCCCCGTCTTCGTCGGCGGACGACTGCTCTCGGCGCGGGCCTGACGGTTTCCGCGGCCGGATTTCCGTATCGTTCGTCTCCTCGATCGGGTTCGAACAGCTGTCGGAACGGGGCAGGTCTGGTGTTTCGTGCAGACCTGAAGGAAAGTCGCGATTCCAGACGTGAACGCCAGCACTACTTAATACGGGAGGACTACCAACCACTAACTACAGGAAGATCTCTCGAACACGAACTATCAATTTTAGTTCCCAGTTTCTACGTCCGGATGTGGATTTCGGATAATCGCAATATCGCAGTCCTCCTCAAATGTCACTCGTCCACCGACACTATTGAGTCCAATAATACTGTGGCCGGCGTTCTTGCTTCCGACGAAAATTGCCGATGTATCTTGTTTACGGGCAAAGCGGCGAATCCGGTTCGATATTGTTCCGGACGGTGCATATCTGTCCACGAAAATGTGTTTAAATCTGGCTTCGGGTGAGATTTCTTCTACTTGGCCACGCAGGCGTGACACGATTGTCTCTTCATCGAATTCCTCTGTACTGGAGATCCAGCCGTTCTCTCTCGCGTAATCCGTATTCCTCCTCGGAATCACAGTAACTGCAATTGGATGTTCCTCATACAGGCTTGATGCCCGTGCCCCGTGTAGAAGTGCAGTCTTGGAGAGAACTGACCCATCGAACGGAATTATTACTACCATACATTTATTCGGTATACAATCGATAAATGGGTTGCGAATAGTCCACCATCTCTCAAATAGCGACATAGATGATGCCTTCTCTGTGCAGCAACTGGTAGATATGCACGCGTACTGAGCGGGAGATCTACTGTAGGGGAGCCATAGAACTCCTCAAATGGTGACTAGGTTGATAACCGTTCTACGACACCGTTACTGTATCAGTTCGGGGGCGAGTGAAGCGAGAGGTCGATTATTCGGATTCCAGATATCTCGGAACAGTTCCGCCGTAGAAAATAAAAGAAATTTGAGGAAAGTTGGACGGCTGTGCCGAATCTCGCTATATCGCCAGTCGGGAGATAGTCTCCTTGGAGGGGGCTATAACTTCTCGTAACCGACAGTTCACAGACATCCCCTCGACTGGTTCAGTACGTCGCCGCGGGCGTGCGCTGGTCGATGGGCTCGGCCTCGTCGACGAACTCCTTGACGATTTTCTCCTCGGCGCGGTGGAGCGTCTCGCTGCAGGTGGACTTGGCGATGTCGGCCGCTTCCGCGAGTTCGGTCAGCGTCGACTCGCGCGGGGTGTCGTAGTAGCCGTTCTCGACGGCGGTACGGATGAGCTGGAGCTGTTTCGGCGTGAGCAACTGCTCGGTCTCCATCTCCTGGCGGACCGCCAGCACCTCGAAGTCGATGCCGAACTGGCGCAACTGCTCGCCCAGCGCCGAAAGCCGATCCCGCGGTGCGGTCACCTCCCAGGAGGCCCGGCCGTCTTGCACGGAGAAGGGCAGATCTAGCGGCGTCCCGGCGTTGCGGACCGGTAACAACAGGATCGGGTCGGACGTTTCGAACTGCACGAGCGCCGTCTCGTCGGTGCGCTGGAGCACGTCCGTACTCGTCACCTCCTCGTACCCGACCATTTCGGCGACGACGCTGTCGACATCCGCGCCAGTGATCTCCGCCAGCGCGACCCCGCCGTCCGACTGCGAGAAGACGGTCAGGATTTCGAAGGTCGTGTCCGGGTTTGCGCGCGACAGTTCGCCCATCCACACCGAGTCCGGGATCGTGATCTCGAGGGTGGCCCGCGGCATATCTGATCCTTACGGGGTCCGAAGACTATCAGTGTTGCCGAACATGTTCGGGCGAGCCGTACAGGTTCGGGGACCGGCTCTCGACGAGGGGCCCGAACGGCGGGTACGAACGGCAAATGCGAACGGCGGACGCTGACCGCTGACAGGCCCGAAGCACGGGAGAACCGGAAGTGTCCGCGACCTCCGCCAGACGTATGCGCGACGGTTCGGAAACGGGAGTATGCGACTCGGCGGTCCAGTTATGGACGACTACGACGGCCCCGACGAGTGGGTATCGGCACTGGACGACCACGGATACGCGGCGACATCCTCGCCGGTCGGGCCGGACGCCGACGACGAGACGGTCCGCGCCTACCGCGAGGCAGCCGACGCGGCCGACATCGCCATCGCCGAGGTCGGCGCGTGGGGGTACAACCCGCTCAGCACCGACGCGGAGACGCGCCGCGAGGCCGTCGCGGCCTGCAAGCGCCACCTCCGACTCGCCGACGACATCGGCGCTCGCTGTTGCGTGAACATCGCCGGCTCCCGCGGCGACCTCTGGGACGGCCCCCATCCGGACAACTTCTCCCCGGAAACGGTCGATCTGGTCGTCGAAACGGTCCAGGAGATCATCGACGATGTCGACCCCGACACTGCCTCGTACTCCCTGGAGCCGATGCCGTGGGTCGTGCCCGACGGTCCGGGGAGCTATCGCCGGCTCGTCGACCGGATCGACCGCGACGCCTTCAGCGTCCACTTCGACCCGGTGAACATGATCGCCTCGCCGCGCCGGTACGCCGACACCGCCGGGTTCGTCCGCGAGTTCGTCGACGAACTCGGCGACCGGATCGAATGTGTTCACTGCAAGGACATCGCGCTCCGCGATGACCTGACGGTCCACCTCGACGAGGTGATCCCCGGTGAAGGGGCTCTGGACTATCACGCCCTGATCACCGCGCTCGACGGCCTCGACCGGGACATCCCGCTGCTGGTCGAACACCTCGACACGGCGGCGGAGTACGAGCGGGCCGCCGACCACGTCCGGTCGGTCGCCGACGGGGCGGGCGTGGATCTGCGACCCTGAAGCGGATGCTATCGGCCACGAGAAGCCAGGCGTGCCGACGCCCGCCTCGACGCCCGCCTCGACGTCCGGCCGGCGCTACCGCGTCATCGTCTCCCACTGTCCGCGCGGAATCCCGTGTTCGAGTTCGTCGCCGTCGCGGAACCGCTCGATGTCGTCGAGAATGGCCTCGGTCAGCGGCGGGCGGATCTGCGACCCGCCGACGTGGGGAGTGAGGAGCGCGTCGTCGAACTCGCGCAGTTCGTGGTCGGCCGGAAGCGGTTCCTCGTGGTAAACGTCGAGCACCGCCGAGATCCGCCCCGAACGCAACTCCGAGAGCAGGGCCTCCTCGACGACGAGTTCGGCGCGAGCGGTGTTGACGAACAGGCTGCCGTCCGGAATCGTCGCCAGTTCGTCGGCGCCGAGCATCCCGACGGTTTCGGGGGTGCGCGCGGCGTGGACCGAGACGACCGCCGAGTCGAGCGCGGCGTCGAGGTTCGCCAGTTCCGCGAAGGGGTAGTCGGCCAGCGCGCGCTCGTCAACGTAGGGGTCGTAGACGGCGACGCGCACTCCGAACGGGCGGAGGTGATCGAGTAGCTTCCGGCCGATGGTCCCGAGGCCGACGAGGCCCACCGACGACCCGTGGAGGGTCCGTACCTCGGTTTCCCCGCTGGCCCACTCGCCGCGGTGCATCGACGCGTCGAACGTCGGAATGGCTCGCAGGTGACTCAGGGTCGCCGCCAGCACGTGTTCGGCGGTGTGGTCGGCCATCACGTCGTTCGCGCTCACGACCGCGATCCCGGCGTCGTAGACCGCTTCGGAAGCGATGTCCGCGACGGTCCCGCCGGTGTGTGCGATCAGCGCCAGGTCGTCGGCGGCCGCGACCACGTCGGCGGTCACCTGCGGACTCCCCCACCCGGTGACGAGCACGTCGACGCCCTCGATCCGTTCTGCGAGTTCCGCTTCAGTGAGGTCGCGCTCGCGGTCGTTGTATTCGACGGTCCCGATCGATTCGAGCCACTCGCGGATCGGGCCCGGGAAGAAATCCGATCGCAGTTCCGCATCCGGCATCGCGACGAGGATTCGCATACCGGCCGATGCGGGCCGGCCGTGATAAATCAGTGTGGGTCGCCGGCGGGCCGTACCGACACGTGGAATACGACGGCAACGGCAGCGCGCGAAACAAGACGAAGGAGAAAGCCGCGGTTCAGGCGTGTTCGAGGCGGTAGGGCCAGAGGTCGGCCTCGCGGAGCGCTTTGCCGACAGCCTTGTGGAAGTCGGGGAAGTCCTCGAACGTCTCCTGGTCGACGCCCTCGAATATCTCCTCGACGCTGACGACGGTCTCGTAGTCGATGCGGATGGGATGGTCGCCCACCCTGTCAACGAACTCGTCGCGGTCGAGCGGGAAGTCCTCTTCCTCGTTGATTTTCTCCGCGAGCACGGCCTGTCCGTACTTGCGGCGTCCCTCGCTCCCCTCGTCGCCATCGGGGTCGTGCGGCCAGTCCATACGAGTACCTGTGTCCGAATCACGCAAAAGGATTTCTCTCCGCACCCGACGACCGCGGCGCTTAATCGGTTCAAGGCCGTAGCGCGGGCAGATGACTGACGCCGGTTCCACCGGTGACGCCGAGGCCGCTCGCGAGCGGCGGGCGGACGGCCCGGATTCGAGCGACCCCGGAGCCTTCGCCACGCTCGGGCCGGCGATCCGCGCGGCCCTCTCGGAACGCGGGTTCGAGACGCCGACGGAGCCACAGCGCCGCGCCATCCCGCCGCTGGTCGACGACGAGAACGTCCTCGTGGTCGCGCCGACCGGCACCGGCAAGACCGAGACAGCGATGCTCCCGGTGTTCGACGCGCTCGTGGGCGAGGCGCGCAGCGCCTCGAAAGACCCAGCGGGGAGCGAAGCGACCCGCGCGGAGCGGTTCGGCATCGGCGCGCTCTACGTGACGCCGCTGCGGGCCTTGAATCGCGACATGCGCGAGCGCCTGGACTGGTGGGGCGACCGGCTCGACCTGGACGTGCAGGTCCGCCACGGCGACACGACCGACTACCAGCGACAGAAGCAGGCCAACGACCCGCCGGACGTGCTCGTCACGACACCCGAAACGCTCCAGGCGATGCTGACCGGGTCGAAACTCCGCACCGCCCTCTCCGATGTCGACCACGTCGTCGTCGACGAGGTGCACGAACTCGCCGCGGCAAAGCGCGGCGCGCAACTCTCGGTCGGCCTCGAACGCCTGCGCGAACTCGCCGACGACATCCAGCGAATCGGCCTCTCGGCGACCGTCGGTGACCCCGACGAGGTCGGGCAGTTCCTGACCGGCGGCCGGGACTGTGCGGTCGTCGAAATCGACGTGGGAAGCCGCCTCGACGTGGGCGTCGTGAGCCCCGAGGTCAGAGACGGAGACGAGCGACTCGCCGGCAAGTTGATGACCGATCCGGATCTGGCGAGTCACGTCCGCTTCATCCGCGACGAGGTCGACGCATACGAGTCGACGCTGATATTCGTCAACACGCGCCAGCTCGCGGAGGCGCTGGGCTCGCGGTTCAAGGAACTCGGCGCCGACATCGGCGTCCACCACGGCTCGCTGGCCAAGGAGTCACGTATCGACGTGGAGGACCGGTTCAAGGCGGGCGACCTCGACGGCCTGCTGTGTACCTCCTCGATGGAACTGGGTATCGACGTGGGCCACGTCGACCACGTGATCCAGTACAACAGCCCCCGGCAGGTGACGCGCCTGCTCCAGCGGGTGGGGCGGGCCGGCCACCGCCGCGACCTCGTCTCCAGGGGTACGGTCGTGACGACCCACCCCGACGACACCCTCGAAGCCCTCGCCATCGCCCGCCGTGCCCGGGCCGGCGAGGTCGAACCTGCCGCGCTCCACGACGGCAGCCTCGACACCGTCGCGAACCAGGTCGCCGGCCTCGTGATGGACTTCGGGGAGATCCGAGCGATGCGGGCGTACGAAATCCTGACGCGAGCGTACCCGTTTCGCGATCTCTCCGAGGAGCGGTTCAAGGCTGTCGTCCGCGAACTGGCGGACAACCGCGTCGTCTGGCTCGACGAAGCGGGCGACCGGATCGAGAAACGGCGCGGCACCTGGCAGTATTTCTATCACAACCTCTCGATGATCCCCGACGAGGTCACCTACAGCGTCGAGGACGTGGCCAGCGGCCGCGATGTCGGCACCCTCGACGAGCGGTTCGTCGTCAACTTCGCCGCCCCCGGCGAGGTGTTCATCCAGCGCGGCGAGATGTGGCGCATCTCCGAAATCGACGAAGAGGAGGAGACGGTGACCGTCTCGCCCGTCGAGGACCCCGGCGGCGAGGTCCCCTCCTGGACCGGGCAGGAGATCCCCGTGCCGGAAGCGGTCGCCGGCGAAGTCGGCGAGATGCGCGGCGTCGCCGGCCGGCAACTCCAGGACGGTGCCCCCGTCGAGCGCGTCGCCCGGGAGTTCACCACCCGCTACGACGCCGACCCGGACACCGTCGAGACGGGGCTCACCGACCTGGCGAACCACGAGCAGACGCTCCCGACCGACGAGCGGATCCTCGTCGAGTTCACCGGTCGCGAAATCGTCGTCAACGCCGCTCTCGGCCACAAAATAAACGAGACGCTCGGGCGTCTGCTCTCGGCGCTCGTCGGCCAGCGCACGGGGTCGTCGGTCGCGATGGAGCGGGACCCCTACCGGATCGAACTCGAAGTACCCCGCGGTGTGACCGGCGGCGACGTGGTCGAGATCCTCCGCGAGACCGACCCCGACCACGTCCCCCAGCTCATCGAACTGAGCCTGAAAAACGCCGACGCGCTGAAGTTCAGGCTCGCGCAGGTCGCGACGAAGTTCGGCGCGCTGAAACGCTGGCGCGGCGGCGGGAGCGACCGCTTCGGCCGCAGCCGTCTCGTCGAGGCGCTGCGGGACACGCCGGTCTACGACGAGGCGGTCCGCGAAATCCTCCACGAGGACCTGGACGTCGACGGCGCCGCGGACGTGCTCCGGGCGATCCAGTCGGGCGACCTGGCCGTCGAGGTGGTCGGCGAGCGCACGCCGCTCGGGCTCGCCGGGCGAAGCGCCGGCCGCGAACTGCTCTCGCCGGACCACGCCGACGCGAGCGTCATCCAGACCGTCCGCGAGCGCATCCAGGAAGACCGCGTGATCCTCTTTTGCCTGCACTGCCAGGACTGGGAGCGCCGAAAACAGGTCAAGCGCGTTCGCGACCAGCCCGAGTGTCCCGACTGCGGGTCGACGCGGATCGCCGCACTCAACCCCTGGGCCGACGAGGTCGTCTCGGCAGTGAAAGCCGACGACAAGGACGACGAGCAGGAAAAACAAACCGAGCGAGCCTACCAGTCCGCAAGCCTGGTCCAGAGCCACGGCCGGCAGGCCGTCGTCGCGCTCGCGGCCCGCGGGGTCGGCCCGCACAACGCCGCCCGCATCATCAACAGGCTCCGCGAGGACGAAGACGAGTTCTACCGCGACATCCTCCGGCGGGAACGGGAGTACGCCCGCACCCGGAGTTTCTGGGACTGAGCGTGGCAATGCCACGTAACTGGGCGGCGTCCGCCGGATACCGGAGAGTTAGTCGACCGCCACTGGCTTTTTAGCCGGCTGTCGACAAGCGGGGGCAAGAGATCACCTGAATGAGTACGGAACCGCAACTCGACATGGAGGCTATCGAGCAGGCCCGTGAGGACATCGACCACCCGCTGTGGGAACTGTTCATGCGCTTTGGCGAGGGCAACCGGCGCTGGTTCATCGTCGGCGTGCTCGCCAGCATCGGGTCACGATTTTTCTCGCTCATCCCGCCCGTCTTTCTCGGGGTGGCGATCGACGCGATATTCGGCGAGCAGCCGTTCACGCTCCCGTTCGTTCCCACGGCGTGGCTGCCGAACTCGGAGATGGAGCAGTTCTGGTTCGCCGTCGCGGGGATGGCCATCGCGATGGTCGGGCAGGCGATACTCATCTTCGTCCGTGCCTCCTCGCTCAACCTCTTCTCCCACCGCGTGAAACACGAGGCCCGGACCGCGACCTACCAGCAGATGCAACGGCTGGACATGGACTTTTTCAACGAGGTCCAGACCGGCGAGCTCATCTCCATCCTCTCGAACGACACCAACAGGCTGGAACAGTTCCTCGACTCGATGATGGGCGAGATGATCCAGCTCATCGTGTTGATGGGTGGAACGGCAGTCATCCTCGTCTATCTCAACCCGCAACTCGCGATGGTGACGCTGCTCGTCATCCCGTTCTCGGCGGTGTTTTCGCTGTGGTACATGCGACTCGCCGAGGAGCGCTACGCGGACATCCGGGAGTCCGTCGGCGACCTCAACAGCCGCCTGGAGAACAACCTCAACGGCATCCAGGTCATCAAGGCCTCGAACACCGAGGACTACGAGGACCAGCGCGTCGAGGACCACTCCTACCGCTATTTCCGGCTGGACTGGCTCGCGCTCCGCCTGAGCTTCGTCTACCGACCCGGCCTGCGCGTGCTGACCTCGCTGGCGTTCATCGCGACGTTCATCGTCGGCGGCATCTGGATCGTTGAGGGTGAAGCGCCCGGTCCGCTGACCGGCGAACTGACCGTCGGGACCCTGGTCACCTTCCTCCTGTTGACCCAGCGGCTGGTCAACCCGCTCGCCCAGATGTCGAACGTCATCGAGCGCTACGAGGATGCCAAGGCCTCGACCAAGCGGATCCTCGGGCTGATGAACCTGCCCGTCACCATCCGGGACAACCCGGACGCTATCGCCCTCGAAGATGTCGAGGGCCGCGTCGAGTACGACGACGTCACCTTCGGCTACGAGGAGGAGGTCGTCCTCGACGGCATCGATTTCGAGGCCGAACCAGGCGAGACGGTCGGCCTCGTCGGCCCGACCGGCGCCGGCAAGACCACCGTCGTCAAACTCCTCTTGCGCCTCTACGACGTGGACGACGGTGCGGTCAAGGTCGATGGCCACGACGTACGCGACGTGACCCTCGCGAGTCTGCGCGGGTCGATGGGCTACGTCGGCCAGGACAACTTCCTGTTCGACGGCACTATCGAGGAAAACGTCAGGTACGGCCAGTTCGGCGCGACCCGCGAGGAAGTCGTCGAGGCCTGCAAACTCGCCGAGGCCCACGAGTTCATCCAGAACATGCCCGAGGACTACGACACCGACATCGGCGAGCGCGGCGTGAAACTCTCGGGCGGCCAGCGCCAGCGCGTCGCCGTCGCGCGCACCATCCTCCAGCGCCCGGAGATCATGATCTTCGACGAGGCCACCTCAGCGGTCGACACCGAAACGGAGATGCTGATCCAGCGCTCCATCGACGAACTCGCAGCCGACCGGACGACGTTCATCATCGCCCACCGGCTCTCGACGGTCCGGGACGCCGACACCATCCTCGTCCTCGACCAGGGGGAGATAGTCGAGCGCGGGAATCACGAGGACCTGCTCGAGTCGGACGGTCTCTACGCCAACCTCTGGCGCGTCCAGGCCGGCGAAATCCAGGACCTGCCCGACGAGTTCGTCGAGAAAGCCAGCGAACGCGTCGCCCAGCAGGCGCTCGACGCCGGCGAGGACTGAGCTTCGGCATCGGCATCGGGGCTCCGGGTACCGACGCGGTCACCGACTGCCCACTATCCGCGCGCGGAGACTCCGGAGTCGCGGAATCACTTTGTTTTCGAGTCGCGGCACTACCTCGTTCTCGACGTAGTACCCGGTAAAGAGGGCGTACACCACGACGGCGGGGCCGAGGAAGTTCCGCCAGCCAGCCACCCAGATCCCCATCGCGGTGAGGACGATCATAGCCAGCGGCGTCCCCCAGAGGACGAGCAGGGCGCGGTCGTGGTGCCAGGCGCGGTAGATGCCCAGCGCCGCCCCCACCGTGACCGGGACGAGCGTGACGGTCGCTCGCGTCGCGTGCAGCGTCGACCACCCGGGCATCACCGGGGAGAAAAACCACAGCCCCCGGAGCGTCGCGATGGCGGTCACGTGCTCGATGTTCGCGACGAAAAAGCCGATCATCGACCCGGGTTCCGTGGGGCTGTACTGGTAGACGAATCGCTCGGGCGTGATGACGATGCCGCGCTTCCACGGCGTGAGGACCGACCCCATCGCCCAGCCGAACTGCAACCGGTAGACGACGCCGGCGACCACCACGCCGGCGAGCGCGAGGTTCGCCCGCGCCGAGGCGAAGAGGTTCAGCCGCCGGCCACTCGACGCGGGGAAACAGTCGTAGACGAGATAGCCCAGCACGATGGGCAGTCCGTTGGGACGCGCCGTCGCGACGAATCCGAGACTCACCAGGGCGAACAGGCGGTTCCGGCGCGAGGGGTCGGTGTGATAGCGCCCGAGTCGCCACACCGCGACGGCGAGGAGGAAGGTCAGCACGAACTCCGACTGTGGCCTGGCGACCCAGCGATAGACCTGCCACTGGAAGACGAAGGCGCCGCCCGCGACCAGCGCTGCCTGGCGGCCGACGAGCGTCCGCGCGGCCTCGTAGACCACCACGCAGGTCAGCGCCGACAGCACGACCTGGACGGCGACCCACCCCTCGACGTAGTAATCGGTCGCTTCGAGCCACCCGCAGTAGGGGAGCCAGTAGCCCGCGTAGGCGATCGCCCGGGAGCCAAAGAGCGTCCCGGCCGAGAGGTCCTGACACCACGCGATATACCGGGTGGCGTCGCGGACGACGCTCGTCCCCACCTCGTCCCACCACATCCAGCGAGCGATCAGGGCGGCGACGAAGATAACCGCCTGCTCGCGTCGCGCCGTTCGTTCGAGCAAGTCGGACGGGGACCAGGCCGTCCCGAACGTGTTCTCCGACACGTCCGGCCGTGGCATCCCCGCCGGTATCAAAATTCCCTTCTGTCACTGCGACATAACCGGGACGGGCGTCCGCCGGTTACTCGCCCTCGAACTCCGGTTCGCGGTCCTGCTGGAAGGCCGCCAGCCCCTCCCAGACGTCGTCGGTGGTAAACAGCTGGCCGAAAGCGGAGGCCTCGTACTCCAGGCCGGCATCGGTGTCGTCGCGGCCGGCGAGCATCGCCCGCTTGGTGAGTTTCTGTGCGATGGGCGGGCCGGCCGCCAGATCGCGGGCGAGGTCCCACTTGCGGTCGTCGAACTCGTCGGGGGAGACGACCTCGTTGACGAAGCCGTAGTCGAACATCGTCTCCGGTTCGTAGTCGTTGCGCGCGGTGAAGATTATCTCCTTGGCGCGGCCCTCGCCGACGATATGTTTCAGGCGCTGTGTGCCGCCCCATCCCGGGAGGAGGCCGAGGTTGTGCTCGGGCTGGCCGAAGCGTGCACTCTCGCCCGCGATTCGCATGTCCGCCGCGGTGGCCAGTTCCATGCCGCCGCCGAGACAGTAGCCGTCGATGGCCGCGACGACGGGCATCCCGACCTCCTCGAGACGCCCGAAGACGCGCTGGCCCTTCCGGGACATCTCGGCGGCTTCAAGCCCGCTCCCGGGCGCGGCGCTCGCGGCGTCGAACCCGGCCGAGAAGGCGCGGTCCCCGGCCCCTTCGAGGAGGACCGTTCGGATCTGGTCGTCGTCGTCGAACTCGTCGAGTGCGGCGTCGAGTTCGTCGAGCATGTCGACGGTGATGGTGTTCATCCGCGCCGGCCGGTCGAGCTGGATCTGCCCGACTGCGCCGTCGGTTTCGACGACGAGCTGGTCGAATTCGACGGTCTCTCCCTCCTCGTCGTCGCCGTAGAAGCCGCCAGCCGCGGCCGCCTCGCGCAGGCCGTCGGACACCTCGTAGCGGGCGGCGCCCGTCTCCTCGTGGACCGATTCGAGGCGCTCGACGAGCGACGCGAGGCCGTGGTCGTCGGCGCGCTTGCCCGGGCCCTCGGGGTAGCCCGCGCCGAGTTGCATCGCCTCGTCGATGTCGCTGACCGGCGCGACGTCCTTCTCGACGAGTTTTCCGACTTCGTTGGCCATCACGGCCAGCAGGCGTTCGGCGACGTCGTCGCGGCCGGCGTCGGCGGGGATGTCGACGCCGCCGTTCTCGTAGTCGTAGAAGCCCGCACCGGTCTTCTTCCCGAGGTCACCGCTGTCGACCTGTTCGGCGAGGAGCGGGCAGGGTTCGTACGCCTCGCCCAGCACCTCGTGGAGGTACTCCAGCACGTGCAGGGTCACGTCGTGGCCGACCTGGTCGCCGAGTTCGAACGCGCCCATCGGCAGGCCCATGTCGAACTTCGTCGTCGCGTCGACTTCGCCGACCGTCGCCACGTCGTCGTGGACGAGCCAGCAGGCCTCGTTCATCTGCGGGACGAGCACCCGGTTGACGATGAACCCGGGCGAGTCCTTGCGCACGCGGACCGGCGACTTGTCGAACGCCTCGGCCAACTGTTCGATGGCCGCGAGCGTCTCCTCGCTGGTGTGCGCGCCGGTGATGATCTCGACCAGCTGCATCCGGACCGGCGGGTTGAAAAAGTGCATCCCGCAGAACTGCTCGGGGCGCTCGGTGACCTCCGAGAGCTCCGTGATCGAGAGACTCGAGGTGTTCGTGGCGAAGATGGCCTCGTCGGGCGCGTACGCCTCCAGGTCGCCGTAGACGTCTTTCTTGATGTCCATGCGCTCGGGGACCGCCTCGATGACCACGTCGGCGTCCGCGACGGCCTCCTCGAGGTCGACGACCGCGTCGATGCGCTCTTTGGTGGCCTCGGCCTCCTCGTCGCTGATCTGGCCCTTCTCGGCGAGTTTGCCCAACGACCACTCGATCTGCTCGTAGCCGTCTCGGACGAGATCCTCCTCGATATCGCGCATCGCGACGTCGTAGCCCGCGAGCGCCGCGACCTCGGTGATCCCGTGGCCCATGTTGCCGGCACCCAGCACCGCGACACGCTCGATGTCCTCGAAGTTCATAGCGTTCCATCAGTCGCCCGGAACCCGTTTCAAGGTTTCTCTCGGGAGTAAACCTCTCCCAAGTTGATCGTTGATTACGAACAATTATGTATGTTACCGACCCACATACGCTCATGGATTTCGCGCTCTCGGACGTCCAGAAGCAGGTGCGCGACGAAGTGCGGCGGTTCGCCGACAACGAGATCCGGCCAGTCGCGACCGAGTACGACCAGCGAGAGGAGTTCCCCCACGAGGTGATGGACAAGGCCGTCGAGATGGGGCTAGTTGGCTCCTCCATCCCCGTCGAGTACGGCGGCGCGGGCTACGACTATCTCACCAACATCATCCTCGTCGAGGAGCTGTTCGCGGCCGACCCCGGGATCGGCCTGTGTATCTCCTCGGCCGCGTTCGGCGCCGACGCGCTCGAAGCCTTCGGCAGCGAGGAGCAAAAAGAGCAGTTCCTCCGGCCCATCGCGGAGGGCGAGGCCATCATGGGGTCGGCCATCAGCGAACCCGACGTGGGGTCGGACGTGTCGTCGGTCTCCACGAGCGCCCGCAAGGAGAGCGACGAGTGGGTCATCGACGGCAACAAGATGTGGATCACCAACGGCTCGGTGGGCGATTTCTTCGTCGTTCTCTGCCAGACCGACCCCGACGCCGAGGGGCGGTACAACGGCTTCTCACAGATCCTCATCGAGGCCGACCGCGACGGCTTCGAGGCCGAGAAGATCACCGGGAAACTCGGCATCCGCGCCTCGGACACGGCCGAACTAATCCTCGACGGCGTCCGGGTCCCCGAGGAGAACCTGCTCGGGACCCGCGGCGCGGGCTTCCTGCAGCTCATGCAGTTTTTCGACGAGACCCGGACCGCGGTGGCGGCACAGGGCGTCGGTATCGCCCGCGGGGCCGCCGAGCGCGCTCTCGACTACGCCCAGGAACGCGAGCAGTTCGGCCGCCCGATCAGCGAGTTCCAGGCCATCCAGCACAAGCTCGCGGAGATGCACACCCGGACGGAAGCCGCGCGCCAGCTCACCTACAAGTCCGCCTGGAGCGTCGACCACGCCGACGAGGATCTCACCCAGCTGGCCTCGATGGCCAAGGAGTTCGCCTCGCAGGTGGCCGTCGACGTGGCCGACGAGGCCGTCCAGATCCACGGCGGCGCCGGCTACGTCAACGACTTCGACGTCGAGCGGTTCTACCGCGACGCCAAGATCACCCAGATATACGAGGGGACCTCCGAGATACAGAAGAACATCGTTGCCCGTGAACTGCTCGGGAAGGGCATGGTCTGAGCGCGTCCTCGCTAATCGTCGGATCTCACCGAGAGCCAGACAGACAACGCGGCGCGCGCCGTCGCGGCCGCGAGCGCACACCGCGCGAGCGGCCAAGACGGCGTCGCGCGAGGGATGAGGAGCGCAACGAGCGAAGCGAGTGAGCACCGGAATCGGCTGGGGAGGCCTGTGGCCGCCCGCGGTGCCGTGCGGGTGCGGTGTTGTCCTGGCGTCTGCGCGAACGGAGTGAGCGCAGGCTCAGGAGAGCGTGCTCTCCTGGCGGATCGAAAGGGCGAGGCCCGGTCGCCGAACCCCGACGACGAAAGCACCGCAGCGAAGCGAGGAGCGCAGCGAGTCGCGGGAGGCGAGCGGGCCGAGGGCTTTCTGCTGTCAGTCATGTAGATGGCTTGTCACAGGACGAGCAGGCCGAGGGCTTTCATCGTTCAGGATTGCCTACGGTCGAGATCACGGCTAGCGAGCGGGCCGCGTGCGTTCCACTCCCGCTGTGCGCTCCGTCAGTCACGGCGAGCGCGACGAGGGCCGTCAGCGAACAGTCCCACATCGACAATCCCCCTCGAAACGCCGACGAAGCAAACAGCGGAGTGTCGCACGATTTAAGCCGCTGGCCGAGCGATATTCGGGTATGCACCACGGGCGCTCACGCTCGTCGAGAGGCACTGACACCGACCAGCCGAACACTGTTCGGCGTCGCTGTTGTTGAGCGCCGGCTCTTTCTGGTTCGTAGCGACTCCCGGGACGCCGCCGACTCCCGATACGCCGATTCCCAACGCCGATTCCAAATACGCCGACCCCCGACAAGGCACCCCCCGACCCACCCACGCCCGCCACGCCGACCCCCGCCACGCCGACCCCCGACACGCCGACCCACCACTACCCACAATGTTCGACCGACTCACCGAGGACGTTCGCACGGCCCGCGAGACAGACCCCGCCGCCAGATCGACCGCCGAAGTCCTGCTGTACGCCGGACTCCACGCCGTCTGGGCCCACCGGCTCGCTCACTGGCTCTGGACCCGCGATTTCCAGTTCACCGCCCGCTTGCTCTCCCAGGTGACCCGGTTTTTCACCGGGGTCGAGATCCACCCCGCTGCAGATCTGGGTCGCCGCGTGTTCGTCGACCACGGCATGGGCGTCGTCGTGGGCGAGACGGCCGAGATCGGTGACGACGTGAACATGTATCACGGCGTGACGCTCGGCGGCGACGACCCCCGACCGGTCAAGCGCCACCCGACCGTCGAGGACGGCGCGACCCTCGGCGCCAATTCGACGCTCGTCGGCGACATCGTCGTCGGCGAGGGCGCCACCGTCGGCGCCGGGGCCGTCGTCGTCGAGGACGTGCCGCCCGGCGCCACCGTCGCCGGCAACCCCGCACGCCGGGTCGATGCGGACGGAACCGGCACCGATGGGGCTGATACGGACGAGAACGCCGATCACGAAACACGCGAACCCGAAGACGTGGCGCTCGAGGACGAAGCGACACAGCCCTGCTGTGACGCGACCGCACCGTGAGAGCGGCGTCCCGGGCGACCGAGAGCGTGCGCGTCCGTCGCCGTCGAAACGGCTTTTCCGGTCGCGTCCCGACCAGCCAGTAATGACCGACGGCGCGACACCGGAGTCGCCGACGGACGCGCTCGCCGACGACCCGCATCTCGGGCCCGTCGTCGCCGAGCACGGCCCCGTCACGCTCGAACCCGCCGACGACCTCTACGAACGACTCGTCGTCTCCCTGGTCCGCCAGCAGGTGTCGATGGACGCCGCGGCGGCGATCCGCGAGCGGCTGTTCGACGCCCACGAGATTACACCCGCCACAATGTGCGACGCCGACCCCGCGGACCTCCACGCGGTCGGGCTCTCGGAGGCGAAAGCCGAGTACGTCGTCCACGCCGCGCGGGCGTTCGAGCAACGAGGGTACGACCACGACTCTTTCGCGGGGATGGACGACGAGCGCGTCGTCGCCGAACTGACCGAGATCCGTGGCGTCGGCCCGTGGACCGCGAAGATGGTTCTCATGTTCGGCCTCGGCCGCGAGGACGTCTTCCCCGTCGAGGACCTCGGTATCCGCAAGGGGATGGCCGCGGTGTTCGACGCCGACCTGACCCGCGGGGAGATGCGCGAGCGAGCGACCGCTTGGCGACCGTACCGGAGTTACGCGAGCCTGTATCTCTGGCGCGCCGTCGAGGCGTAGCGAGAGTGGGGTAGGTGGGTTGGCGGGACGCGCCAATCCCCGAATTATTTGACAGTGGAAAACCACGAGCGAGACGATGACCGCGATAGAGACACGCGCCCTGAACAAGCGGTTCGGCGAGGTTCACGCTGTATCGGACCTCGACCTGACCGTCGAGTCCGGCGAGGTGTTCGGCTTTCTCGGTCCGAACGGCGCCGGCAAGTCCACGACGATCAACATCCTTCTCGGGTTTCTCTCGCCCTCCAGCGGGAGCGTCCGCGTCCTCGGCAAGGACGTGACCGAGCAGTCCCGGGCAGTGCGCCAGCGCCTCGGCCTCCTCCCCGAGGGGTACGAACCGTACCCGAATCTGACCGGACGCGAGCACGTCCAGTCGGCCATCCACGCCAAAGGGGCCGACGACGACCCGGACCGCCTGCTCGAACGGGTCGGACTCGACCTCGACGACGCGCGGCGCCCGGCCAAGGAGTATTCGACGGGGATGCAACAGCGGATGACCCTCGCCGTCTCGCTGGTTGGCGACCCCGACCTGCTGATCTTCGACGAGCCGTCGTCGGGTCTCGACCCCGACGGCGTCGCGCTCCTGCGGGAGATCATCCGGGAGGAGACCGAGCGCGGCGCGACGGTGTTTTTCTCGAGTCACATCCTCGACGAGGTCGAGAAAGTGTGTGACCGGGTGGGCATCCTCAACGAGGGCGAACTCGTCGCGCTCGACACCATCGACAACCTCCGTGACCAGGTGGCAGCCGGTGCGACCGTCTCGGCCACGCTCGACGCCGTTCCCGACCCGCTCGACGTGGCGTCCCTCGACGGCGTCCGGACCGCGAGCGTCGACGGCACCACCGTCACCGCGAAGTGTACGACCGGCCCGGCCAAGATGAGCGTCCTGCGTCACCTCGACGAGCGCGCGGCCGTCGAGGACATCGCCACCGAGGAAGCGTCGCTCGAGGCGCTGTTCGACCAGTACACCGGCCGGCCTGAAGACAGCGGTGGGGCGGCGTCGGGCGGGAGCGGTGGCACTGCCGAGTCCACGGCGTCGGCGGAGAGCGGTCGCCCCGCCGAATCCACGGCGTCGGAGGAGTCGACTGTGGCGTCGGGAGGTGAGTCCGCGTGAGTTTCACGACCGTCCTCCGCGACGACTTCACGAACACCCGCCGGTCGTACGTCGTGCTCGGCGTCGTCGGCGCGCTCACGGCGTTCGTCGCGCTGATCGTCCATCAGGTCGCGGACTTCCACGAGGACGCCTTCCGCGCGCTCGTGGACGTCTCCTTTTTCTTCTTCCTCGTCTTCCCGCTGATCCTGATCCCGCTGACGTACCTGGCGGTGGCGGGCGACCGGGAGCGCGGGTCGATCAAGCACGCGCTCGGCCTGCCGAACACCCGCGCCGAGTACGTCGCCGCCAAGTTCGTCTCGCGGGCGAGCGTCGCGACAGTGGCCGTCCTCGTCGCGACGGCGGTTGCGTTCGTCCTCGGCATCGCGCTGTACACGGACCCGGTCGACCCGCTGCGATTCGTGAGGTTCGCCGCGATAACGGCGCTGTTCGTCGCCTCGCTGACGGCCGTGTTCGTCGCACTCTCGACGGTGACCAGTCGGCGCTCACGTGCGATGTTCGGCGTCATCGCCGCGTACTTCGTCCTCGGCCCGTTCTGGTTCGGCTTCCTGCCCATCGTGAACCTCCAGGCTGTCGTCGACACCGTCGCGGACCTGCTCGGCACGAGCGTCTCGGAGGAGACGTTCGGATACATCCAGTTCGCGTCCCCGACGACGGCGTACCTCGGCGGCCTCGAACCCGTCTACGAGGGCGTCATCGGGACCGGCGAGTACGAGCGGATCGACGGGAACTACGTCAGCGACACCGACGCGCTCTACACGAACGCGTGGTATCACTGGCTCGTGATGACCGTCTGGGGCGTCGGCGCGCTCGGCCTGGCCTACGCCCGCTTCCGCGTCGCGGAACTGGGATAGTCACTCCTCGGACTCTACTTCGCCGTCCGACTCGCGGTCGGCCTGGCGGCTGACGTCGACCTGGTAGTCGCCGAGAACGTCGCGGCCGAGAATCATGGGGTAGTTCATGTGACTGCGGTCCTCGACGCTGGCAGTGACGGTGTGACGGTTGCCACCGACGCCGACGACCACGTCGACGACGGGTCGACTCTTCGACGTCTTGCTGGAACCCGAGCGCACTTTGGTGATACTCTTGATCGGCCCGGCGCCGATGTCGGCGGCGAGTTGCGTGTCGATACTCGTGCGGGTCGCCCCGGTGTCGGACTTGGCAACCACGGTCTCGGAGCCGCTCGTGCCGCTGACGACGACTTCCTCGGTGTAGCCGATAACGAGCGACGACTCGGAACGCTGTGTCGGCCGCGACGGCTTGCAGTCGGGGACGCTGTCGTCGAGCGTCGCGGACAGTTCCCGGACGCGCTCGTCCTCGACGACCCCACCGGCGCGCTCGATGGCCAGTTTCGCGATGTAGGGCGCGGGACTTCGCCCAGTGGCCTCGAACAGACCCCTGAAACCGGCCGTGGGATTGACCTCGAGAACCGACCATCCGTTCTCACCCTCCATGAGATCGACACCGGCGTAATCAAGACCGATCGCGTCGGTCGCGGCACGCGCGGTGTAGAGGACGTCTTCCGGAACCTCGTCGGTCGCGTCCTCGACCTGGCCGCCCAGCGCGACGTTGGTCCGCCACTCGTTGTCCGCGGCGTAGCGGTACATCGCGCCGACCACGTCGCCGCCGACCACGTAGACCCGCAGGTCCCGGACCCCGTCGGGGGACCCCTCCAGGAGCGACTGGAGAAACGCGTAGCGGTTGCCGACGCGGGCGTTGACGCGCTCTCCCGGGCCGACCTTCCAGGTTCCGCCGCCGTTCGTCCCGATAGCGGTCTTGTAGACCGCTTCCTCGCCGAACTCGTCACGGGCGTCGTTGAGCCGCTCCGAGGAGAGCGCCATCAGCGCGTCCGGGACTGGCAGGTCCTCGTTCGTCAGCGCGACGGCGGTCGCCAGCTTGTGCATCGCGGTCAGCGTCTCGTCGGGCCGATTGAGCATCGGTCGGAGCCGGTCCAGGGCGTTCGCGAGCCCGAGTTCCTCGCAGGGCTCCGTCGATTTCGAGAGGAGGAGTCGGTTGACGAGGACATCGACGTCGGGTTCGAGTTTCGGTTCGCCATCGTCGATGTGGATCGTCGTGTTCTCCTGGCGGAGCCACTCGGGGTCGTGACCGAGCGCCTCGACGGCGTTGCAGATGGCTTTGGTCTCTTTGCTGTTGTGGAGGCTCAAAACGCCGACCGAGACGGTGTCGGAATCGCTCATACATCGAACTCGACCGGAGCGTCGTTAGGCCTGACGGTCGTCGACCGCCGGCCGCCACACGTTTCAGTGGTGGCGTCTACTCGGGAACATGGACAGTGGGGAGCCGTTCACGTACGACGGCGGCCGGGTCGACCCCGGCGAGACCGCGAACGTACGATACACGGTCAGCGAGACGTATCTCGGTGACCCGGTCCGCCTGCCGGTCACTATTGTCAATGGGAGCAAACCGGGACCGACCGCGTTTCTCAGTGCCGCCGCCCACGGCGACGAACTCAACGGCGTCGAGGTCGTCCGCGAGGTTGCCCACGAGTGGGACCTCTCGGACCTGCGGGGGACGCTCGTCTGTCTCCCCGTCCTAAACGTCCCCGGATTCATCGCCCAGAAGCGGTACCTCCCGGTCTACGACCGCGACCTGAACCGCTCGTTCCCGGGCAAGGCCGACAGCACGAGCGCCAAGCGGATGGCCAGGCGGATCTTCGACAACTTCGTCGCGCCCTGTGACATCGGTCTCGACTTCCACACGTCGACCCGCGGGCGGACGAACATGCTCCACGTCCGCGCCGACATGGGCGACGAACGGATCGCTCGCGTCGCCCGCGCGTTCGCGTCGAACCTGATCATCGACGGCGACGGTGCCAGTGGGACGCTCCGTCGGGAGGCCAACGAACACGACATCGCGACAGTGACGATAGAGATGGGCGAGGCCCACCGCTTCCAGCGGCCGCTCATCGACCGCGCTGTCGTCGGCGTCGAGAGCGTCCTCGCGGAGTTCGGTATGCTCCCGACCCAGCGGGTCCGCTGGCCGGGGTGGCGGACCGTCGTCGATGGATCCAGCGAGAAGACCTGGCTCCGGGCCGACGACGGTGGCCTCGTCGACATGCACCACGATCGGGGCTCAGTCGTGCGAGACGGCGAAGCGGTCTGTACCATCGCCAACCCGTTCAAGACGGAGACGACGACGGTCGAAGCGCCGTTCACCGGCCTGCTCATTGGGGTTCTGGAAAACCCCGTAGTCTACCCGGGGAATCCGCTCTGTCACCTGGCGAAACTGGACGAATCGACGCTCGGGGCTATCGAACGCGACGGCGGTGTCGGCGGCCCGCCCGAGCATGACGGCGGTGGCGGCCCGCCCGAGCATGGTGGCGAGAGCTGATCAGGTGCTGGTCCGGGTCTCGGATCGAGTTCGGTCTCTCCGGTGGGCCAGAAGTGGCGCTCGAACTGTCGAGGCGGGATACAACGGTGCCTGCTTGTGGACGAACGTGAACGTGTTCGGTAGCTGACGCGGGGCGGGGTAGAAACTACTTTACCACGCGACTCCGTTTCGCCCGGTGTATGAGCGAGACTTACGACCGCGGGTCGGTCGAGGACTTCGGCCGGTGGCGCGACTTCCAGTCGGGCATGTGGGCCTGGATCTTCCACAAGTTCACCGGCTGGGTCCTCGTCGGCTACCTCTTTACGCACATCGCGGTACTGTCGACCGCGACGGCGTCGGACCCGACCGTCTACACCAACACGCTCCACGGGCTCGAGGACCTGCTGGTGGTGCGGGTGATGGAGGTCGGCCTGCTGGCAGTGGCCGTCTTCCACATCCTCAACGGCGTCCGACTCCTGATGGTCGACCTCGGACTCGGACTGGAGAACCAGGACAAGAGCTTCTACGCGTCGCTCGTCGTGACGGCCGCGATCACCGTCGCGAGCGTGCCGACGTTCCTCGCGGGGGTGTAACCGATGGCCGAATACTACTCCTCGTTCGAGCGGGGCGGCGTCCGGTGGCTCCTCCAGCGCGTGACCGCCGTCTTCCTGATCGGCGTGCTCGCCTTCCACTTCTTCCTGCTTCACTTCGTCAACCACGCCGCGGAGATCACCTTCGCCGGGACGCAGGCGCGGATGAGCCAGTGGGGCTACTTCGTGACGATGTGGCTGTTCCTCGTGACCGCCACGTTCCACGGCGTCAACGGCGTCTACAACGCTCTGGTCAATCAGGGCCTGTCCGGCACCCCGAAACGCGCCGTCGGGGCCGTTTTGGTACTGGCGAGCGTAGCACTGATCGCCCAGGGAACGCGCGTGGCACTCGCGATGACTAACCTACTATGAGCACCCAGATCGAACACGAAACCGAAGAGGAAGAGGAGGCCGCCGAGGCCGAGATCGAACCGGCCGAAAAACCACACCAGGAACGGCGGATGTCGGAGAAGCGCGCCCGCGCCGAGGCCGACGAGCGCCAGCGCCGGGAGCGCGAGGCGGTCCGCGACGCCGACAACGACGTCCGGATCAAGGTGTTTCGCTACGACCCCGAAGTCGAGGGCAAGGAGGAACCGCGCTTCGACGACTTCCGGGTGCCCTTCCACAAGGGGATGACCATCCTCGACGCGCTCATCTACGCGCGGGACCACTACGACTCCTCGCTCACCTTCCGTCACTCCTGTCGGCAGGCCGTCTGTGGCTCCGACGCCCTGTTCGTCAACGGCCAGCAGCGACTCGGCTGCAAGACCCAGATCGCGGACCTGG
>Ga0207720_100243_pt1 | contig 46211 bp, 40 predicted proteins | sample A23P2SouthBayCA_2_FD_187751 | JGI IMG/M metagenome (GOLD analysis project Ga0207720, IMG submission 187751) | Aerobic enrichment media microbial communities from Eden Landing Ponds, California, USA - A23 E3 (2) (SPAdes) | ecosystem: Environmental > Aquatic > Marine > Unclassified | place... | reverse complement strand
CCGGCTTCACGTTCGAACAGACCTTCGACTCCGAAGGCACCATCAAATACTACTGCCAGCCCCACCGCGCGCTCGGCATGAAAGCCGTCGTCGTCGTCGGGTCGATGCCCGACTCCGGTGGCGGTGGCGGTGGCGGTGGCGGTGGTGGTGGCGGTGGTGGTGGCGGTGCTCCGGCCGTCCCCGACAGCGCGAAGTCGCTCGCCATCGCGCTGACTTCCGCGCTGGTGTCCGTCCTCGGACTCGCGTACTTTTTCATCCGCTACGGCGGTAACTACGGCGAGGAGTTCGAGAGCGCCTGATACGGTTTACTGTCAGTCAGTACCGGTCGTTCGCCGGATCGTTTCGGCGGACCACCGGTACACAGTTACCGTAATCCGGTCGACTCGGCGACGAGACCGCCTTCGATACTGGACGGGCCTACCCGGCCATCTCGACGCCCGTGATCTCGAATCGGGCACCACCCGCCTCGCTCTCGCCCACCTCGATCTCCCAGCCGTGGGATTCGACCACGTCACGGACGATAGTGAGGCCGAGTCCTGTCCCGCCGTCGTTCGTCGAGTAGCCCGCCTCGAAGATTCGTTCGTGTTCCGATTCGGGGATGCCGGGTCCGTCGTCGGCGACGTAAAAGCCGTCCGAGAGGGTGCCGACCGTGATGGTCACGTCGCCCCCCTTGTCGGCCTTCGACCGATTATCCGAGGGACTTCGTCCCCCGCTGTCCTTCCGAGGCTCCGAGCGGGGAGTGGTCGAGCCCTGCTCGACCGAATCACCCGCGCTTTCGCGCCGCTCGTCCGCGGAGCCGTGTTCGACGCTGTCGTCGGACTGCGTCCGACTGCTCGTGGAGCCGTGCTCCATGCTGTCGTCGGACTGCGTCCGACTGCTCGTGGAACCGTGTTCGACGCTGTCGTCGGCCCCCGGCCGACTGCTCGTGGAACCGTGTTCCACGCTGTTCCGAAACAGGTTCTCGAACAGTTGTGCGAGTCGCGACTCGTCGGCCACGATCGTCCGTCCGACGTTGCGGTCGAGTGTCGCCCCGCCCGTCGCTACGTTCGCCCAGCACTGATCCACGAACGCGTCGAGGTCGATCGGATTCGACTCGATGTTCCGCCCCCGGTGGCCGGTGAGCGCCAGTAGGTCGTCGATCAACCCGCTCATCCGATCGAGCGCGTTCGCCGCACTGTCGAGGTGATCGGAGTCATTCTCCTCGCGCGCCCACTCCAGCCGCCCGGCGGCGACGTTCAGCGGGTTTCGAAGGTCGTGTGAGACGACGCTGGCGAGTTCTTCGAGACGGTCGTTCTGGCGTTGCAGTTCGCGTTCCCGCTGCACGCGCTCGCTGATGTCGCGCGCGGTCGACAGAATTGCCGTCTCGCCGCGGTAGGGGATCAGCGTGGCGTTGATCTCGACGGGGATCCGTTCGCCAGATTTCGTCTCGTGGCTGGTGTCGAAACGCCTGATTTCGTCCCGCGTGAAGCGGTCTACTTGCTCCGACACATCCTCGGCTTGCATATCGGGATCGATGTCCTCCGGCCGCATCGACAGGAGTTCGTCGCGGCTGTATCCCAGCCGCTCGACTGCCGTCTCGTTGACGGCTTGGAAGCCGTTCTTCTCGGTGCCGACGAACACAGCCTCGGGGAACGCCTCGAACAGTTCGCGGTACTCGGCTCGCGAGCGTTCGAGCTCGCGTTCGTAGCGCTTCTGCTCCGTGACATCGAGGAGCGTCCCCACAATCGCCGGCTCGCCCCGATAGGTGATCCGTCCGCCGTGGACTTCGAACTCGATCTCGTCCCCATCCTTGCGCCGGCCACGGAGCGTGTATCGGAGGTCGTCCGCTTCACCGGCGATTCGACGGTGGATGTTCCGTCGGAGTTTCTCGTGATCCGCTTCGATCACGAGATCGAACGGCGTGATCTCTGACAGCAACTCGTCTTGCGTGTATCCGAACATGGACGCGAGCCGGGGATTGACGTATTCGAACTCGTCGTTCTGGATGAGATACACTCCGACGAGATTTCCCTCGACTAGCTGCCGATACTTCTCCTCCGATTCCCGCAGATCGGCGCGGATGTCGAGGTTGTGGAGCGCACTGGCGATGTCGATCCCGAGTTCGGCGAGGAGGTCGTGTTCGAACTCGCTGCCCAGTCCGTCGTCGACGGTTCCGATCACGAGCATCCCGTATCGCTCCGATTCGTGGTCGAGCGGGATCGCCGCGACGGCACCCGTCTCGGCGCCGATGGCCGCGCCCATCTCCGCTGCTCCTGCCGTCGAAATAACCGGCTCGCCCTCGGCCGCTGCCGACCGGATCGCGGGGATGTCTCCGAGTGCGATGTCGGTCGCGTCGACCGGTCCGGCCGAGGTAGCGGCCGACCGAACGAATACCTCCGTGACAGCGTCGTCGAGCGTGGTGATCATGGCCCACGCGTACGGCTCGGCTGCGGCGAGTTGCTCACAGACCGGCCGTTCGATGGCTGCTCGATCGTCGGCCCGGACGAGTGACTGATTCACCTCACGGGCGAGCTTTTGGAGTCGTTCGAATCGGCTCGCGCGCTCGCTGGTCCGCCGCTTCGAAACAGCCTGTACGATCCGGTTGGCCAGAAGGGCGTACTGGTCGGTGGCCGTCCCCTTTCGGACGTAGTCCGTCGCGCCCGCGGAGATGGCCTCACTCGCGACCGCCTCACTCCCCTCGCCGGTGAACAGGATGAACGGCAACGACGGTTGCCGGTCACGAAGGGTGTCCAGTAGCTCGATCCCGTCCGTCCCCGCCATCTGGTAGTCACTGACGAGACAATCGAACGCCTCCACGTCGAGCCGGTCGAGGCTCGGCGACGGACCCGTCTCGACCGCCACGTCGAGCCGGTCGTCCTCGCGTTCGAGCAGCTCGGCAGCGACCGCCGCGAAATCGGCGTCGTCGTCGACGAGTAGGACTCGGATCGTACTTTCCATCGATCGTTCTCACCTTCGTTTGTCGGCAGTACGTTTACAATTATTGGGTGCTCGGTCAGCTATAGTAGCGTTTGGAACTGTTTGCACACCTGATCGAACGCAGTCTGGCGATCAGGTGTGCAATGACTTACAAAGGCTACTATAGTCCGCCACCACGTCGAGCACCGGCTACGCCCGGTCGACGAGGCGCGTCGCCCACTCGACCGCGTCGACCGCGCTCGTCCCGAGGACGTAGGTGATTGGTTCGATGCCGAACGCCCCCTCGTGATAGACGATCCGGGGGACGCTGTCCGCGAACAGGTCGCCGAGGCGCCGTTTCCGATCCTCGTATGCGGCGTCGAACGCGACGGCCTCGGCGTCGTCCGGCACGGCCGCCAACAGATCCTCACTCGTCGCGAGATTGACCGCGCCCCGAACCGTCGGGTCGGCGGCGGCGGCCGCGAGCAGCGTCGTCGCGACGTGATGAGAGGCGCCGAACTCCGGATTTGCCGGGACGTTGATCCCACCACGCATCGCGTGAAGGCGGCCGGGGACGGCCGCCACGTCCGTCTCGTCGGCCGCCGCCGGGAGTGCCATCGCCACGTTCGTCCCCACGTTCGGAACGTGGTCGGTCACGCCCGGAGCGTTCGCGAACTGCCGGACCGCTCGGCGGACGTTCGCCAGGACTTCGCGTTCGGCCTGCACGGCTCGATCGCGGCCGCGCACGCACAGGTCACATCCCATCCCCGCGAGCGCCGGCATCTCTTCCTCGTGGATCGCACAGATCGGCCCCCGATCCTCGAAGGCGCGGACGAGCTCCAGCAGTTCCGCCAGCGCCTCGTAGTCGTCCATCGTCCCGGTGTCGAATCCCTCGGCGATCCGCTCGATCGTCGCCTGCATCCGCGGGTTGTCGACGAAGCGTTCCTCGTTGTGGTCCTCGTCGGCGAGATACTGACTCACCGCCGCCTGCGACACGCCGAGGCGGGCCGCTATCTCCCGTTGAGCGAATCCTCGCTCCGCCAGCGCCGCCGCCAACATCGACCGCGCCGTCGGCAGGAAGCGCTCGACGACGATCTCGCTCGGTAACTGCACTGTCACGGTTCCACCCTCTGCTGACCGCGTGCCATATCCAACTCACTCGGCGGGTGGGTCTTATACTGTCGGCCGTCGGCTTCGCTCGCATCCGAGTCCTCGCTCGATAATATATCGTAAAGACAGCTATACTATATTTTATATATTTGTTTTATTACTATTTTTTCTGAAGAGCCTGGAAATCATTTCAAATCTCTTCTACACGGCTTTGAATCGGTCTATCTCCGTACAGTCCACAATCCGATTCGAAGACCCGAAGACGGAGAAAATCCCGCGCATAAACGCGTTCCGACGGCGTATGTTAGCGTCAACTGTCAATAGCTACTTTCACGTTCAAAAAGTAATCTCTTTTAGTAAAATAGATTACTACAAATTTTCGTATATTTTCTTTTCGATCGAGCACCGGTTCCCAACGTTTTAGACGGGTGGCGACGACCCCACGGGCATGCAACCCGTCTCCTTCGACGAGGCAGAGACGTACGAGCCGGACGAGGGCTGGCGTCGTGTGTCGTTGGCCGGCAGCGACCGATTCACGTTCGAGTGGTTCGAGAAGCCCCCTGGCCACTCCTCGCCGATGCACGACCACGAGAACGAGCAGGTCTGTCTGGTCCTCCAGGGGGAGATGACGGTCTACACCGAGGACGACGAGGTGACTCTCGGCCCCTACGACTCCGTCCATCTGGAGTCGTGGGAGGCACACCGTGTCGAGAACACCGGCGACGAACACGCTGTCGGTCTCGACGTGTTCGCACCGGGGCGTTCCTTCGACTTCTGGACCGACCGAGAGTAAGCCGTGACCGTCCGTCTGCGGTGTTATCGCTGTGACGAGGCGTATCGCCCACCCACTCAGCGCTGTGACTGTGGCGAACCGCTCTGGTTCGACAGCGCGGGTGAGTTCGAGCCCGCCGTCGACGCGCCCGGTCTCTGGCGGTTCCGCGACCTGTTGCCCGTCGACGACCCCGGTGGCCTCGCGAGCGCCACGGGCGGGACGCCGCTCGTCCGGGCCGCCCGCCTCGACGACTACGCCGGCTGTCGCGTTCACGTCAAAGACGAGGGCGAACACCCAACAGGGAGTTTCAAGGATCGTGGAAGTGCCGTCGGCGTCGCCGACGCCCTCGCCCGTGACCGGTCGGCCGTCGGCACCGTCTCCCACGGCAACATGGCGATGAGCGTGGCGGCTTACGCTGCATCCGCGAATCTCGACTGCGTCGTTCTCGTCCCCGCTGACATCCCGCCCGAGCGCCTGCGGATCATCGCCCAGTACGACCCGCACGTCCTTCGAATCGACGGCGACTACGGTCGCCTCTACGACGAGTCGCTCGCCGTGGCCGAATCGACCGGTGTTGCCTTCCTCAACTCCGACTCGCCGCTTCGGGTCGCCGGACAGAAGACGACGACGCTCGAAATTGCCTCCGCGTTCCGCCCCGACGCGCCCGACGCCATCGTCATGCCGGTCAGTAGCGGCGGCCACGCCAGCAGCGCGTGGAAGGCGATACGGGAGCTGGCCGCCCGACCCCGTCTCCCATCGACGCCGAAGCTGTGTTTCGTCCAGTCGGCGGCCTGTGATCCGATCGCGTCCGCGTTCCGCGCCGGCGACGACACTGTCTCCCCGACGACGCCCGGTGACACCATCGCCTACTCCATCGCCAACCCCGATCCGCCGAGCGGCACGCGCGCCCTCGCGGCGGCGCGAGCGACCGACGGTGCCGTGGTGTCCGTCGACGATTCGGAGATTCGCGAGGCGCAGACGCGACTCGCCCGCCACGCTGGCCTCTGTGTCGAGACCGCGTCGGCAACGTCGCTCGCCGGTGCCCGGCGACTCGCCGCCGACGGCGTCCTCGCTCCCGACGACCGGGCCGTCCTCGTCGCCACCGGTTCGGGGTTCACGGAAGCGTCGGAAGCCGGCACCGACGCCGATGTCGAGGCGCCGACAGTCACGCTCGCGGAGGTACGAGACGCCGTCGCGGCGCGATTCTGATCCCGCCGGCTGTACGTCGATACGACCGTTCGCTCCCCGCCGTAGCGAATAGCGTGCAGCAGTTACGGCCGGTCTGACGAGCGCGTCTCGAAAAAACCGACCGTGCGAAGGCCGGCCGATTCGTGGTTGGGGTGGCCCGCGGCCGACTGCGTTCACGACACACCTCGTTACAACTATAGTCGTGTAATGTCACGCCTCGCCGTCGCCGCACTCGCAGCGTCCCTCCGAGAGGAGAGTTGCGATGTCGTATCGGCGACCGCAGTCGGTACAGGTCACGCGAACGTCGACGATGACTTCCAGCGGTCCGGTTGACAGCTGGTCGGTCTTGCGGAGCCGAGCGAGCACGTTCTCCGTAACCGCGACTGCTCGGTTCCTGAGCCGCTGAATCGTCTCCAGTCCGTTCGACATCTGTGTGGCCTCGTCTGGACGGGACAGTTCGGCGTCTCGGTAGTCGGTGAGATACGTGTGGATTGCCTGATGCGTGACGAACTCGGAGCGGAGGGTGTCGATGTCGACTCCGCTGCGTTCCAGCTCCCGCTCCACTTCGGTTCGCATCCCCGCACTCACCTCGTCGTCGGTCAGCGCCTCGTACTTGCTCGCGACTTCGGTCGGGAGCGGTGCGAGGCCGGCGTCCTCCATCGTTTCGCGCAACAGGCGTTCGTTGAAGGTGGTACTGAGTGTTCGAAGACTCTCGCGCTCGCCACGTTCGCCGGTCCAGCGGGCCTCCAGTTCCGCCCCGAACGCCCCGAGGTCGTACTTCTCGATGAGGCGTCCGACCTTGCAGTTCGTCGGGTCCCGGGCCTCGCTCATGTGTCGAGGTAGCGGACGCGAGGCTTAGGTGTACCGGTCAGATGTCGCTGACGCGCTGGTATTCGTCCGATAATGCGGCGGCGTCCTCCGGGAGAAGCGCGACGACGAGATTCTCGGCGTAGGACCGCAGATACTCGACCGTGGTGGCGATGCGGTCGGCGTCGATGGCTTCGAGGGAGTCGAGCAGGATGAACGGAATCGTCTCGTGAACGTCGTGCACGAGGTAGCCGGCGAGGGCGAACACCAATCCCGTCACCTCGCGTTCGCTCTCCGAGAGGTGATCGACCGTGTCCTCGTAGGTCACGCCCGACTCCGTCGTCCGGACGATGTGGAGATCGAAGACCGTCTTGGTCACTTTTTGCCGGCCGTCGCGAACCTCCGTCTGCGTCCGTTCGAGCCAGATTCGCTCGACGTTGCTGTACTCCAGTCGGTCGAGAATGTTCGCCATGTGGGTGTTGAACGCTTCCGTAGCGTCCTGTTCGATGCGATCGACCCGCGTCCGGAGGTCTTCGAGCCGCGCTTGGAGGTCCTCCCGTCGTGCTTCGAGATCGTCGCGCCCGTCGAGTTGGCGGTCGATCTCCTCGATCCGGGCCGTGACCTCCGCGAGTTCGTCTTCCAGGCGGTCGAGTTCGAACTCCAGTTGGTTCGCTTCCTTGTGTCGGTCGAGCAGTTCGCCGTAGCTCTCGTTCTGGAGCCGTTCGACCTCGGCTTCGAGCGTCCTGATCCGCTCCTGAAGATCGTCGCGGTCGTCGATCAACGACGCCACGCGCTGTTCTCGGCGATCGATCTCATCTTCGATCCGCTGGTGTTCACGTTCGATCTTTTCGCGACGGTGTCGCTCCTGTTTGTACTCCTGACGCTCCGCTTCGAGGTCGTCGATCTCCGCCGCGAGATCGTTGCGCTCCTGGAACTTCTCCTGGCGGAGGTCGCGGAGTCGGTCGAGGGTCTCCTCGATCTGTCGGGTCGCCACCTCCGAGCCACACGTCCAGCAGGTCGCCGTTCGCCCGTCGCCGCGGAGCTGGTCCGTCAGCGAGTCGTCGCTCGGCGAGTCGAGGAGGGTCGATCCGCCCTCGTCGAGCATCTCCTCGTTGAACTGGAGGATACTCTGGAGCTCGTTGATGTTCGAATCGAGCGCTTCCTTGCGACCGCGAAGTCGCTCGATCCGCCCCGTAAGCTCCTCGACCTCTCCGGCGGGCGTCTCGGCGTACTCGTCGAGTTCCGCATCGAGGTCCTCGTGTTCCTCGTGGAGGGATTCCAGACTTTCGCGCTGGGTTTCGATCGAGTAGCGAACGTCTTCGAGCTCGGATCGCACGGTCTGCAGTTCGTTCAGCTTCTCCTCGAGTTCGGCTTTCTCCTCGCGCGTCTCCTCCACGTCCGCGTCGGCGGCCTCGATCTCCGCGACGACCGTCTCACGCTCCGTGCGCTTCTCCTCGATGTGGGCTTCGAGGCGCGAGCGTTCCTGGAGCAACTGTGTTCGCTCCTGGCTCAGGGTGTCGAGTTCGTCCAGTTCTTCTTCGATTTGCTGTTTCTCCTCGACGGCGCGGTCGATCCGCTGCTGGATCTCCTCGGTATCGACCGGTCGCATGATGAGTTCGCGGAGGTCGTCACCCCGCTGGACGGCCTGCCGTACCTCGTTCCGTTCGAGAAGGAACGCAAAGAGATCGGCGAGTTCGGGGTCGTCCAGATACGGATCACCGCCGGCGACGATACGATCACCCTGCCGGTCGAGCGTCCGGGTGAAGCGATCACCCCCGACACGCAGCTCGACACGTCCGGATTCGGCGTCCGCCTTCAGCGGTCGCACGTCGCTCCCCAGCGCCGACATGATGGCCAGTAGGAGCGACGTTCGGTTCGTCGCGTTTCGTCCGGCCAGAATCGTCACACCCGGAGTGAACTCGACCGCCGCTTCGTCGATCCCACCGACGTTCTCCGCGGTGACTCGGAGGGTCGACTCCGCGACTCGCTTTTCTGCCATGCTTCAACCGTGGCACATCACGCTAATAACAGTTTATACTGCGCCGGTTTCCGCCGTTGGAGTACGTTTCGAACCGATGATTAGTGTCGGGTCCGCCTCCCTCTCCATCAACTGTCTCTTCGCAGTACCCGAGGGTGAGTGAGCGACACCTGTCAGCTGTGGGGAATTTCAACCAATGGCCGATTGCACGGCGATTCGTAGACGACCGAGACGGCGGACAGTAGCGGAACTGCTCGCGGATGCGGGATCGACGACCAACCAGCGTATCACACGGTATCGCAACGTAACTCGCCGATCCGGCGAGCGCTCACCGGGGGAGAAGTGTCCCCGTTGATCGTATCACGTATTCTGTATAGCGGCATGTAGTTTATACACACGGGCCCCGGCGCCGATCACGTCATCTTATAGATATGTTCCTCGTAGGTTCGGCGCACCCGGTCACCCCAGTCGTGGGTGTAGGTGTCGATGATGTCGCTTGCGACGTCGCCGCGGAGGTATTTGACGATGCCGCGGTCACCGGTACGGTCGCGGAGATGCGTCGTGAAGAAGTGCCGGAAGTAGTGTGGCGTGACGTTCTCCTCGGCGCCGCCGCCATCGCGGTGCCATCCGCGCTCGCGCGCGTATGACTCTACGGTGTGGTGGACGACGTGCGGCGTGACGCGCTCACCCCACCCGTCGCGTGTGCTCACAAACAGCGGGTTGGCCTGCGAGACGGGGTCGGGTCTGATGGCCAGCCATCGGGTGAGCGCCGTACGCAGTTCGTCGTCGACTGGGACCACCGTCGCACGTTTGCGTTTGTTCGCCGCCGTCCGTCGTTCTCCTTCGATCACATCGCCGACGGCGCGGTCGGCCGCGACGAAGAGCGCGTCGCCTCGGCCGTCGAGCTGGGGGCGGATCGGTACATCGAGCGCTCTACGTGTCGTCGGGATCGAGAGGTCGCGAAGGTCGAGATTGCAGAGTTCGCCCACGCGGATGCCGGTCTTGAGCATCGTCACCAGGAGCGCCCGATCGAGAGGGTGAGCAACCTCCGCCAGGAAACTGCGCATCTCCGGGATGGCGATCTCCCGCCGCGTCGGATCGGTGTTGATCCGCTCGTCCATCTCCTCGGCGACGAGGGTCATGGGATTGGAGTCGAATTCCCCGACCTGGGTCATGTAGGTGTAGAACCGGTGGAGGTAGGCGGCGTAGGTGGCGACGGTGCTCTCCGCGACGGTCCCGCGCAGGCGGTGAATCCACGCCATGCAGTCCCGATGCTCGGCGGCCGCGGGCGTCGTGCCCCGGTCGGCGGCGAGAAACGACTCGAATTTCCGGAGGACACGCTCGTAGGCCGCGCGCGTCCGATCGGTCTTGCCGTGGTAGGTCATATCCTGCAGAAAATAGCCCACGGGGTCGTCCATCTCGCTCACGTGTCCTCCACGAGTCGGTAGCCGCCGTGGCGACCACTGTACTGCACGACGTTTGCCTCCTGTAACTCCGTGAGCGTCTCTTCTAAGCGATCCTCCATGTCGTCGGTCAGGGCCGAGAGCAGGTCGTCCCACGAACGGTGGTCTTCCCCGCTGAGAGCGTCTTTCACCTGGGGTTCGAGCCCCGAACTTGCCTCTTCAGCGGCTTCCTCGTCGGCCGTCCGTTCGGGAACCTCGAAGTCACGGCGACCGGCCTGCACCATCGTCCGGACGAATTCGCTTTGACTCATCCCGAGTCGATCGGCGTGTTCGCGCCAGCGTTCCTTCTGATAGGGCGGGACGTACGTCTTCACCGGGACGCTGTCTGCGTCTCCCATACGCCCCCCTCGATCGCCGGTCACTTCAAAGTAGTCCCATATAGGAAGATAAAGGCCCTTATCTGTGAGTAAAGGCCTCCATTTTACCCCGGAGATACTGATTATTTGTTCTAGTGGGACTAACAAACACACTGAGGAGGGGACACATACACAAATACAATTTTTCGCTCGATTTCAACGATGTGGTCCCATCACGCCGCTCGCTCCACCAGCGACGGATCGTCGTGGTTCGGATCGTTCACGCGCGTCGAGACGGGGTAGGCCGTCAGGTCGTCAGCCGGATAGGGCCCACAGCAGTCGAGTGCCTCCTCGACGGGGCCGTGGAGCCAGGTCGACTCCGCGTCTGGATCGAGAATGACTGCCATCCGGTGGTGGAGGTCGCTGACGAGGTCGTTGGGTTCCGTCGTCACGATGGCGAACGTGTCCACGGGGTCGGGATCGCTCGACGCGCGGCCGTTTCCGAACTCGCTCAGCCCGGTCTGTCGTGTCGGCGGTTGCCATCGCGACCAGATACCGGCCATGGCGAACGGACGGTCGTCCTCGAACGCGACGCGATAGGGGCGCTTACCCCCGTCGCGGTCTACCCACTCGTAGAAGCCGTCCGCAGGTACGAGACAGCGACGGTGTTCGACTGGCTCCGCGAAACTCGGCTTCTCTACGATCGTCTCCGCCCGGGCGTTGATCGACGCGGTCGATGCGTCGTCGGCCCATTTCGGAATCAATCCCCACTGCTGGCGGGAGAACTGATCCGGTTTTTCGCCGGTCACCACGGGCAGACTCTGGCCCGGCGCGCAGTTGTACCGCGCGTCGAGATCTGGGGGCGCCGTCCCGAAGCGGTCGGCCAGTTTCTCCGCCGGCGTGAACAGCGTGTACCGCCCACACATACCACTCCGTTCGATCGAGAGCGGTTAAACGTCCGGGTCACAGCGTCCATCCAGTGCCAGGCCTCTCCCGGCTGTTCGTGTACGCGCGTCTCGCCACGATCGGTCAGACACCCCAGTGCCGTTCGATGCGCGTCGTATAAACCGCATATCGATATATGGATTCGTTTCCCGACCGAACTATCGAGCGCGACTCATACGGATTATTGTAACTGTGTACCGGTGGTTCGCCGAGACGACCCGGCGAACCACCGGTACTGACTTCCAATAAACCGTATCACGACTCGGTGCTTTCCGGATCGTCCTGCAGTAGCAAGCCGGTGGCCATCAACCGTCGAACGATCGCGACGAGCCCGTTGTGGAACCCTCGTCCGAACACCCCCTGTTCGTGTTCTCGCCCATGACTTCGGGATTCCGTGAACGAACTCACCAGAATCGCCTCTCGATCGACTAACAACAGCCGGCTGATCTCCGTCTCGTCGTTCGGGAGGGGTGATCGACTCAGCCAGTCCAGCCCCGATACGAACACTTCGATATCTGGGAGGACATCCCGAACCGTGCTCTGGAGATCCTCGTCGGCCGTTCCGACGATGACGTTCACACTCCGTTCCTGGGCGGCCTGCAACTGTTGGGCCAACCGGTCGGTCAAAATACTTCCGTGACCGATCACGAGGATCACCTCGTCCGTCGCCCCCTCGATCAACTGCTGTGTCCGGCCCGTAATGCCCTGATTTCCCGAGAGAGCCCACACTTCGTGAGTGGCTTCCTCGGTGTCGCCTTCTGCGGCCGGTTCGAGCCCACTCAGTGCACCTCGAAGTGACTCCGCGCGCTCTACATACTCCGACTGGAGCGTATTGACGGCCTCGTCGATGGAGACGGCGCGAAACACCTGTGGATTCGAGTGCTGGGTCTCGACCAACCCTTTCGATTCCAACACGCGAATCGCATCGTAGACACGCGTCCGGGGCACTTCGGACGTTTCACTGATGTCCTTGGCCGTCCCGCTCTGGCGGCGTGCGAGCGCGACGAATGATTTGGCCTCGTACTCTTTGAGGCCGAGTTGTTGGAGCAGTTCGACCGACTGTTCTTGATTTGAAATGTTGTTCATAGGTCCCAACCTCAGCAGCTACATGCTCATTCGTGCCCCGGTTGTTTAGTACGTCGCACCGAGACACGACCGTGTCACTCTGACATTCATCCAATGTTGCGGAAATCGGAGACGCTGAGCCCCAGAAATCCGGCCCGACGAATATATTAACTCGTTTAATCACAACAGCTCTTTGTGCGGGTAGTACGGAGGGTAACTCGGCGTGTCGCCACAGAACGGGTCCCAACCTCTCTGTCGCCACACGCCAGAAACCACCGTACTCGGTGGTTTTCGTACGATTGGTGACGCCCCATGTCCGGTGATTCCCCCGATCAAGCACGGTCAATGGCCGTCGAGCACCTCAAAGCATTCGGCCTCAGTACCTACGCTGCCCGGACGTTCGTCGCCCTCGTCAGCCTCGGTGAAGGGACTGCCCAAGACGTGAGTGAGGTCGCCAACGTCCCCCGAACGCGCGTCTACGATGCGGCCGACGAACTCGGTGAGCGCGGCCTCGTCGACGTAAAACAGTCGAACCCAAAGCGATACTGGGCGATCTCGACGGAGACGACGGGCCGTCACTTCAAACAGGAATACGAACATCGCGCGAATGCCCTGACGGACGCCCTCGACGGGCTCGAATCATCGAATCACACCACTGAACAGCGGGGCGTCTGGACGGTGACCGGACGCGACGCCGTGACCGAACGCGTGGTAGATTTCGTTTCGACCGCCGACGACGAGGTCGTCTACATGACTGTCGGGACTGTACTCACTGACGAAATCGTCGCGAGCCTCTCGGATGCGAGCGACCGCAGGGCGTCGATTCGGCTCGCAGAGATGTCCCAGTCGCCCGAGGACCGACTTGAACGGGCGGTCCCGGACGCGGAGCTGTTCGAGTCGCTGTGGGACTGGGCGGATACGCCCGCCGGTCGCCTCCTCATGGTGGATCGAGAGAAGACACTCGTGAGTGTACTGGTCGACGGTGACGGTGAGCATCCACCCGAACCGCTCGACGAAACCGCCATCTGGGGAGCAGGTCAGTCGAACAGTTTATACTGCCGGCTGTAAGTCAATCAAGATATTCGCCATCACGGGATGACGAATATCTTGAAACAGTTACAGCCGACAGTATTAGTCGTCGTGTTGAAAGCGCTGTTCACTTGGCAACTCGACGGTTGACCTTCTCCCACTCCTGAAGGGGTGGGATTCCCGAGCGTTGGGATAGTAGCGTTTGCAGTCTCCCCCCTCTCTCGGTGTGAACCGTCCGGCTCACTCGTCGAACGACCGCAGACGAGTAGCTCGAACCGTGTGCGTTCCGTCCGAACGCGTCGTGGCCTCGATATCGCTCCCGAACGCGGCGATGAGGTCGAGACTCGTGCGCACGTGATCGGTGAGACGCGGAACTCGGACGCGCCCACCTGCGAGGGCGAGCAACACCAACAGTTGGTCGGCCATGTGTTCGTCTACCGGGGCCGCGCCCGCGTGGAATCGGTCGAAAGCGTCGACGGCGTCGTCGGCCACGTCCTCGGACGTGCGTCCCCGTTCACCGAGCGCACTGAATCCCGCGAACGTGTCGTCGTAGACCGCCCGGAGGAGCAACGACGAGCCGAGCGATTCGGTCTCGACGGAGTCGACGGTCACCACGTTCGCGGAAACGCCGAGTTCGTCGAGGCGCTCGCTGGCGTGGGTCGCCTGCCGGTCGGCCACCGACCGATCCGCGAGATCGGCCGCGGCCTTCGAGTGGATGTCGACCCGCTCTAGATCCCCACGCGTGTCGATATCGAACCGCGACAGCGACGACGACGTAACCGTCAGCGTCACCTCGCCGCCGCCGGCCGGATAGAAGCCGGTCGCCCCGAGATCGAGTTCGGCGTCGATACCCTGTCTGGCCAACAGCGGCAGTTTCACCAGTCGGTAGTACGACACCGTCGGCGCCCACTTCACGTCCGTTCCGCCGGTCGCCGTGAGTCGGACCGGGTCGTCGTCGGCGGCGGCGATGGGGAGGAGAGTGTCACAGAGGAGCGTGACACTGCCCGCGGTGTCGACGTGGGCTTCGAGCGACGACTGCCGCCGGGAACCGGGATCGAACGTCACCGTCTCCGAACCCAGTTCGGCCCCTTCGACGTCGGCGTCACAGTACGCCGCGACGAGGTCGACCGCCGCGAGATGCTGGGCGGCGAGGCCGGGGTTCGGTCGACCGTTCCGGATCGACTCGATCCGAAACGGGGTGTCGGTGACGACCGCGAGGCTCAGCGCCGTTCGGAGCAGTTGGCCGCCACCGACCGAGCCGTCGAGTTCGAGCATGGGGCCGCCTTCGATGTCGTCCCACCTGAACGTGTTCACCCGACGGCGTTCGGCCGTCCGCCAATCGTCGCCAGACCCCTACATATTTCCGGGATGACATCGAACCTCGGATCGTCCCCATGTCGCTCGACATCCCCGCTGCGCTCGAAGACGGTTTCTCGCGCCTCCTGACGCGCGTGGCCGGCTACCTGTTGGTCGCGTATCTCGTTATCGGCGTGATATCGACCGTCACCGCACAGACACTGAGTACCGCCGTCATGGACTCGCTCCAGTCCACTCTCCCGGCCGATGCCGCCACCACCCCGACGACACCGGGGGTCGGCGGCAGTGCGCTGGCGCTCGACGTTGGACTTCCGGTCGCCATCATCCTCTTCGTTGCGCAGATCGTCCTCGCACAGATCGTCGGCGTCGTCGGTATCCGGACGTTCGTCAGCGAGGCTCGACGCTCCTTCCCGACGGGCGTGGTTCGGAATCTCCCGTGGATCGTCGTGAACGCCCTCGTCGCCGGCTTCGTCGTCAACGTGCTGATCGGGATCGGCACCATCCTGCTGGTCATTCCCGGGATCTACCTCGCTGTGGCGCTCTATTTCGTCCAGTTCGAGGTGATTGTCGAGGAGCGAAACGCCATCGACGCCCTCCGTGCCGGCTGGGAGTTGACCAAGGGCGAACGGCTCGGTGTGTTTCTGCTGTTGCTCGTCATCTTCGCCATCGGACTGGCGAGTGCCGTCCCCAGCATCGTGCTCGGATTCGTCGGCGCGCCGACGGTGGCCGTCGTCCTGGTGAGCGTCGTCGTCGGTGCGGTGGCCGGCCTGATCGGTGTCTCCATCGGCGCCCGGGCGTACGTACAGCTGAAGCCGAACGGGTGGTCGCCGCCGGGCGGGGGCGTCGACACGCGGTTCACGTAAACGCTTTCTTCCCCGACCGACCACTATCGCTGTGCGCATCGAGAACAGCTTCATTCCTATCCGCGGTGTGGGTGAGACGACCGAACGGCGCCTCTGGGAGGCGGGTATCACCCGCTGGGACGACTTCGACGGCTCCGTCGTCGGCCCGACGACCGCCGACCGCATCCACGACTTCGTCGACGTGGCGGCCGACCACCTCCGACGGGGTGACGCTCGCTTCTTCGACGAGGCCTTCCCCTCCGGCGAGCGCTGGCGCTTCTACGAGAACTTCCGCGACGACGCCCTCTTTTTCGACATCGAGACCACGGGTCTCGACGCCGCTCGTAACGACGTAACGACGGTGAGTGTCTACCGCGGCGGCGACACGACTACCTTGGTTCGCGGCGACAACCTCACTGCCTCGGCGCTCCGCGAGCAGTTCACGGACGCGCCCCTGATCGTCTCCTTCAACGGCGCCCGCTTCGACGTACCCTTCCTCGAGGAGTCGTTCGACCTCGACATTACCGCCCCCCACCTCGACCTGATGTATCCCTGCCGTCGCCTCGATCTGACCGGCGGGCTGAAACGCATCGAGACGGACGTGGGCATCGATCGCGACCGACCGGATCTCTCCGGCGAGGACGCCGTCCGTCTCTGGCGCCAGTACGAACGCGGCGACGACGCCGCACTCGACACGCTCGTCTCCTACAACCGCGAGGATACGGAGAACCTCGAACGCCTCGCCGAGCACGTCACCGACCGCCTCCACGACACCTGTTGTCCCCCCGACACGACATTTTAGGCAAACCTAAACGCTCAAGTGGGACCGATCACAGGTGGGAGTATGAGCGACTTCACCTTCGACGACGTGGCCGTCGTCATGGGGACTTACAACGAGGAAAAAGCGATCGGAGGCGTTCTCGCGGACATCGAGCGGGTGAGTGGGGGGCGGGCCGAGGTCGTCTGTGTCGACGGCTCCGACGACCGGACGCCAGACATCGCCCGCGGCATGGGTGCGCGTGTCATCGAACAGGAGCCACAGGGGTACGGCGTCGCCGTCCGTGAGGCCGTCCTCACGCCGGATCGGCCCGTGATCGTCACCACTGACTGCGACGACACCTACCCGATGGAGCGACTGTCGGACTTTCTGGACCGCGTCAACGCGGGGTACGATGTGGTCAGCGGCGACCGCATCACCCCCGGTGCGGAGACGATGCCGCGGCTCAACCGTCTCGGTAACCGGGTCTTCGCCGGCCTCGCTAGCCTCCTCCTCGGCCGTCGCCTCCACGACGTGACGACCGGGATGCGCGCCTACCGACGCGACCTGCTCCACCGCATCGACTGGACCGAGAACACGGGCCTCTCGGCGGAACTCCTGATGCGCCCCGTCGCCCGTAACTACCAGGTGACGGAGGTGCCGATCGACTACGACGAACGCGCCGGCGAAACGAAACTCGACCCCGTCCGCGGCGGCGCGGCCATCGCGAAGTCCATCCTCCGGATCGGCATCGAGGAGCGTCTCGGCACGTCGCTCGATTCGGTGACGACGACCGACACCGTCGAGCGCACGTAACGCTCTGCGGAGCCGCCACAGCGTCCGTCGGCTGCACCGGGAACACGGGCTCTACGAGGACACCGGATCGGTCACCAACACCGTCGACGTCGGAAAGAAACACGGCCGCCGGCGGTACTTCGCACGGGTGATCGAACCCGGCGACGAGACGAACGTCCTCGGACACCTTCGGGCCCGCGACGGGCACGACCGGGGCCGCTTCCGACCGGACGAGGCCGTCGTGACCGACCCAGACGATGGGCTGTTGATCGTCTCGCAGCAGGACGCAGCGAGTCTCGCAGGGGAGTTCGCGTCGTCTGCGAAGAGCAGACTCGTCGGTGGGGCTGCCTCACTCGTCGTCGGCCTCGTGATCGCGCTCGTCCAGTCCGATCCCGAACTCTCCGCGGGCGAGAGACGGCGGCGCCTACCGTACGATATCCCCGATTCGCCGGGGTTCGCCGCTGAGTGCGGGTTCTTTCTCCACCATCTTCAGCACCTCGTGGTCGGTCACGTCGGGATACGACTTCCCCACTGCGTCCTCGATCAGTGCCTTCTCCAGTCGGAATTCGGTTCCTTCGTAGACGACATCGACGCCGTTCTCGTCGAAGGAGAGTGCGGTCATACGCGCCCTAGCGGGTGACCGGAAAAAACCCTGCCGTCCTGTCGCCGGGTCTGTGCCCGACGGCGGTTTCGATCTGGACACCTCGTCAGACCCGTGTCTGACGGCGGTTTCGATCCGGACACCTCGTCAGACCTGTGTCTGACGGCGGTTTTAATACAAGTAGCGTGTAGGAACGCGCGTGGCACTCGGGAGGGACCCGCTCGACGCGCTCGAGATTCCGGACGGGACGACCGTCGAGGAACACGATCTCGTCACCGACGGTGACGTAATCGTCGGCGGTCAGAGCACCGTCGAGTTCGGCGTTCGCGGCCGCAACGTCGTCGCCGGGGAGCGCGTCCGCTTCGGCGGCGACATCGAGGCCGAGGGCGACTGCCGACTCGATATGTGGTGTGACGTGGCCGGCAACGTCCTCGTCGGCGACGACGCCTACCTCGGCGAACGCGTCCACGTTGGCGGTCAACTCATGGTCTCCGGCGACCTCGACATCGGCGACGACGTGGAGATCGACGAGGGCTTCGAGGCCAACGGCTGGATCGTCATTCGCAATCCCGTCCCGACGCTCGTGTTCTACTTCATCGTCCTCTCGCAACTCCTGCGGGTGGGCGAGACCGACGCCGCCGACGAAATCGCGGAGGCGCTCGGCGGCGACGCCCCCGACGATCCGCTGGTGATTCCACGTGGTGGCACCGTCTCCGACGACTCCTGGCGCGTCTCGACGCCCGCCCGGATCGGCGACGACTGTCGCCTCCACGGCAACGTGCGCGCGAAATCCATCGAGATGGGCGCCGACAACAACCTCTTCGGCAGCCTGCGCGCCCGCAGCGACGTGTCGGTCGCCGAGGGGACCCGCATCCACGGCGACGTGACCACGCGCGGCGGCACCGTCGAGTTGGCCGCGGGCGTGCGCGTCCTCGGCGACGTCTCCTGTAACGACCTCGAACTCCACGAGGACGCGGTGGTCGACGGGTCGATCCGCTCGCGCGGCGAGATGCGGATCGTTCGCCCGGAGGCGAAACGCGAGATCGAGTGAGGGCATACTGCCCGCTGTACGTCGATCAAGATAGTCGCCCCGCCGGGATGGCGAATATCGTGACACAGTTACAGCCGACAGTATCATACGGAGTACTGTAACTGTGTACCGGTGGTCACCGGATCGTCTCGGCGACCCACCGGTACTGAGTTATAGAGATTATCGTAATCGAAACTAAATTCCCCCCGACCCGCTCAGTGTGGGTATGCTCTCTCTCGCGCTCGCGGGCAAGCCCAACGCGGGCAAGTCCACCTTCTACAAGGCGGCCACCCGGGCCGACGTGGACGTGGCGAACTACCCCTTCACGACCATCGACGCCAACCGGGGCGTCACCCACGCCCGTACGGAGTGCCCCTGTCTCGCGCTCGATTCGCGCTGCGGCAACGAGCGCTGTCACGACGGCAAGCGCTACGTGCCCGTCGAACTGCTGGACGTGGCCGGTCTCGTCCCCGGCGCCCACGAGGGGAAGGGGTTGGGCAACCAGTTCCTCGACGAACTCACCAACGCCGACGCCATCCTGAACGTCGTCGACGCCTCCGGCGGCACGAACGCCGAGGGCGAACCCGTCGAAGTCGGCACGTACGACCCCGTCGAGGAGGTGGACTTCGTCGAACGCGAGATGGACCAGTGGCTCGCGGGGATCATCGACCGTAACTGGGAGGGCGTCGAGCGCAAGTCCCGTTCGCCCGACTTCGACATCGACGAGGTGCTGACCGACATGCTCACCGGCTTCGGCGCGACGGTGGCCGACGTGGCCGCCAGCCTCAGACAACTGGAGTACCCGGAGGACCCCATCCAGTGGACCGACGAGAACCGCGCCGCGCTGGCCGAGGAGATTCGCGCGCGCACCAAACCCCTCGTGATCGTCGCCAACAAGGCCGACGTGGCGCCCGCCGAGAACCTCGAACGCCTGCGCGAGACGGACAAACCCGTCATCCCGACCACCGCGGACGGTGAACTCGCCTTGCGCACCGCCGCCGACGCCGGCGCCGTCGACTACGACCCCGGCGACGCGGATTTCGATATCCCCGGCGACGTGACCGACGCCCAGCGTGAGGGGTTGAATCGCATCCGCGAGGTGATGGCCGAGTACGGCGGCACCGGCGTCCAGGCCGCCATCGACCACGCCGTCTACGACCTGTTGGATCGGATCACGGTCTTTCCCGTCCAGAACGAGACGAGATGGACCGACGGGAGCGGGACGGTGCTACCCGACGCCGTCCTGCTGCCCCGCGGGTCGACGCCGCCCGACCTGGCCTACGCCATCCACACCGACATCGGCGAGGGCTACCTCCACGCCGTCGACGCCCGATCCGACCGCCGGATCGGCGTGGACCACGAACTGGAGGAGGGCGACGTGATCAAAATCGTCAGCACCGCGAACTGATAGTGATTATTGTAAGTCAGTACCGGTGGTTCACCAGAACGGAGCGGCGAACCACCGGGACACAGTTACAGTAAACACTATGAATGAGGGGAGGGAGGAGGACGATCCGAGTCGTCAGCGGGTATCCAACTTACGGCGCGTGGATAGTTTAACGTAGTGTTTGTGCCACTCCTACCAGTTTATTCGAGTTTATTTCCGATCCAGCCGCTCGTCGAGCTCGAACTGACCGATCGTCACCTCGGCGGGAACGCGGTCGGGCGGTGTCGCCTCACGCACGTCGAGGTGGCCGACGCCGTCGTCCACGTACGGTGAGACGGTCGTCGTCCCGCCGACGGTCAGCGCGTTGAATGCCTCGCGTTCGACGCGGCCGTTCGCCGGTCGGCCGTCCGCGGGCACGACGTTGACGGCGTACCGGCCGCTCACGAAGCGGTCGGCGAGTCGGTCGTGAGTCGCCGCCGTGACGGACAGCGATCCGTCGTCGACGCCGCCGACGTAGTCGGGGTCGTACTCGCCGTGGACCAAGCGGCGGTCGGGTTCGAACGCGAGGAGGGCGACGCTGGCGTCGACGGGGTCGCCGGTCCGCTGGGGGACGCCGACGGTGATCCGCTTGCGGGCGACGGTCCCCGTCGTGGCGTCGGCGCTCGTACAGCCGGCGAGCGATCCGAGGGCCGCGGTCGCACCGAGCGTCGCCAACAACTGGCGTCTGGAGGGCATCGACTGGCGATTAGTCCTCGTGTCGGACACGCGTTCTACGGACGCAGATCCGTGACGACACCCTCTATCACGTCCAGGGCCTCGCGGAGTGTCTCGGTGTCGGTGGCGTAGGAGATGCGGGCGTGGCCTGCCCCACCTTCGCCGAACGCCTCGCCGGGGACGACGACGACGCCCCGGTCGATGCAGGCGTCGACGAACCCCTCGGGCACCTCCGGCATCGCGTAGAAGGCACCCTTCGGCGTCGGCACCTCGACGCCCATCTCGTCGAAGCGATCCAGCAGGAGGTTCCGCCGCGTCTCGAACGTCTCGCGCATCTCGTCGACGACGCCTTGTGGCCCGGTCAGGGCGGCTTCGGCCGCGTACTGTGCCGGCGCGGACGCACAGGCCTGGACGTACTGGTGGACACGGAGCATTCGCTCGATCCGTCGCGTCGACGCGGTGACCCACCCCAGCCGCCACCCGGTCATCGAGTAGGTCTTCGAACAGCCGTTGACGACGACCACGCTGTCGGTGTCGGCGTAGGTGATCGGCGAGTGGTGATCGCCCTCGAAGACGAATGGTTCGTACACCTCGTCGGAGAGACAAACCACGTCGTACTCGTCGGCGATGCGGGCGAACTCGCGGACGTCTTCCTCGGGCGAGACGGCACCGGTCGGATTGCCGGGGCTGTTGACGACGAAGACGGCGGTGTCGTCCGTGATGGCTTCTTCTACTACCGCTGGATCGAGCGTCAGGTCGTCACGCAGGGGGACGGGTTTCGGCGTCCCGTCCGCGACTTTCGTCAGGGCGTCGTAGGAGACGAAGCCGGGGTCGGGGAAGATGACCTCCTGTCCCTGATCGACGTGAGCTTCGAGGGCGAGATGCAGGGCCTCGCTGCCTCCGGCGGTGGCGATCACGTCGCCGGGGTCCACCTCGACATCTTGGTCGCGTTCGTGTTTCGCCGCGATGGCCTCCCGGAGGGGTTCGATCCCCTTGTTGGTCGTGTAGGCGTCGGCCTTCCCGGCCTTGATCGCCTCGATAGCGCCCTGCCGGGCGTGGTCCGGCGTCGGGAAGTCGGGCTGACCGAGACCGAGGTTGATGGCGTCCTCGCCGGCGGCCTCGAACACCTCGCGGATGCCGCTGATGGAGATGGATTCGACGCGCGGAGCGAACTCGCTCATTCCTCACCCTCGCGGGCGTCCCGCAGCGTCGAGACGTGATCGCCCAGTTGCGACAGCGCCGCGTCGGCGTCGATGTAGCCGTCGTCGTACTCGTCGTAGACGCGTTCGGCGGCGTCGAGGAAGTCCGCCACCGCCGCGTCGAGGTCGTCGGATGACATACTCGACCTGCCGGGCGGAGGGCATATATTTCCACTCCTCCAAGCCCGCGGCGTGACGCTTCGCCTCCGGTTCGCCGACGGGGCGGTCGCGCTAGCCGGCGACGTGCCCGACGGCGCCCGCGACGCCCTCCCCGTCACCGCCGACGATCGCGACGGGACGCTTCGCGCCCCCGCCCACCGCTACGCCGACCTTCGTCGGGCTCTCGACGAGACGGGCCTCGACTACGAGGACTGTGTCCTCGACCTGCTACCCCTCGACCTCGCGACCGACTACGACCTCCGCGACTACCAGCGCGCGGCGCTCGACGCGTGGATGGCCAACGACCGCCGGGGCGTCCTCGAACTCCCGACCGGGAGCGGCAAGACCGTCGTCGCCGTCGCGGCGATGGCCGCGCTGTCGACGCCGACGCTCGTCGTCGTCCCCACGGTGGACCTGCTGACGCAGTGGCGACGCGAACTGGAGACGGAGTTCGGCGTCGACGTGGGACAGCTCGGCGGCGGCCAGCAGACGATCGAACCCCTCACCGTCTCTACCTACGACTCCGCGTATCTCCGCGCCGACGAGGTGGGCGACCGCTTCGGCTTCGTCGTCTTCGACGAAGTCCACCACCTCGGCGGCGAGGGGTATCGCGACGTGGCGCGGCTCCTCGCCGCGCCCGCTCGACTCGGTCTGACCGCCACCTTCGAGCGCCCGGACGGCGCGCACGAGGTGATCGAGGACCTCGTCGGCCCCGTCGTCTACGACCTCTCGGTCGACGACCTTGCGGGCGACCACCTCGCGGACTACGAACTCCGGCGGATCGAGGTCGAACTCACCGACGCGGAGCGCGACGCCTACGAGGCGGCACAGGGCACCTTCGTCGACTACCTGAAGACCTCCGGCCTCTCCTTCTCGTCCGGCAGTGACTATCAGGAACTCGTCATGCGCTCGGGGAGCGACCCCCGGGCCCGGGAGGCGCTACTGGCCAAACAGGAGGCTCGCGAGATCATGATGAACGCCGACGCGAAAGTCGAGGCGTTGGCGCGCCTGCTGGACCGCCACCGCGACGACCGAGTCATCGTCTTCACCGCCCATACCGACCTCGTCTACCGCCTCTCCGAGCGGTTCCTCCTCCCGGCGATCACCGGCGAGACGGGAGCGAGCGAACGGCGGTCGATCCTCGACCGCTTCCGCGAGGGACGGTACAGCCGGATCGTGACCGCGAACGTCCTCGACGAGGGGGTGGACGTACCCGACGCGAACGTCGCCGTTCTCCTCTCGGGCAGTGGGAGCGAACGCGAGTTCACGCAGCGACTCGGGCGCATCCTCCGCCCGAAGGCGGACGGCGGGCGAGCGCTCCTGTACGAAGTCGTGAGCGCCGAGACGGCGGAGGAGCGGGTGGCCGAACGGCGACGCTAGTCGACCCAGTTCGTGTTCAGCGAGCCGTTACCGGAGAAGTCGTCGTAGGCCACGTCCGTGAACTCGAAGGCGACCTCTCGCTCCGCGTTCCCCCCGACCGTCACCTGCTGTTCCCGTTCGGTTCTGCTGTTTTCCGCCCGGACCCGGACCCGGAGCGTCCGCGTCCGCTGGGCGTTCGTCGGGTTCGTGACCGTCGCCAGCACCCGCAGGTGGCCGTCGTCGGCCGCCTCGAAGTCGAGATCGGCCACGCGCAGTGAGCGCGGAGATGTGGCTGTCGGCTCCGAGGGGGTCGGCGGCGTCCGCGGCCCCGTCGCCCGCGGGAGGTCCGAACAGCCGCCCAGCAGCGTCACCGCGATGGCGAGGACCCGGCGTCTGTGCATGTCCGATCCCTCCACCCCACTCGGCAAAACCGTTGTCCATTGGGCCACCGACCGGGGTGTCCTCTCTACACAGCGGCGGGCCTTTATTTCCGCCGCCCCGATAGGCGGCCGTGCTCACGAAGGACCTCCTCCGCGTGTCGCGGGCCGGCGGCGGCTACCACCCACAGTTCGCCGACCGGAGCCACCGGCCGCTCGCGGCGCGCGTGCTGGGCACCTTCGCGGATCACGTGGGGCGGCCGCGCGCGGAGCTGGAGGCCGCCCTCGCCGAACTGGAACCCGAGGCCGACCACTTCAAACTCGTCCGCGGCTTCGCGGCGCTGTGTGAGCGCGACGCCACGTTCGAGACGCGGGCGACGGTGCCGCCGGAGCGCGCCCGCCGGGTCGCGTTCGAGGCGGCCGAGACCGTGGGCGTCGTGAGCGAGGCGGACCGTGACCGGGCGCTCGCCCGCGCGGCCGCCCGCCTCGGTGTCGGTGAGGCGGCACTCGACGACTCGCTGTACGCCGACCGCGACCCCCGGCAGATCCTGACGGCGTTCGAGCCGCGGTGGGACCCCGACGCGCTCCTCGACCAGTACAACCTCTCGCTCGCCCAGACGGCGCTGTTCGACGCCGTCGAGGTGCGCGTCCGGAGCTCCGATCCGAAGGCGCTGATCTCTGCCGTCAAGCGCCTCGGCCTCATGTACGAGGTGCGTCCGACCGACGCGGGCCGCGAGGTGGTCGTCACCGGCCCGGACCACCTCTTTCGGCGGACACGTCGGTACGGCACGTCCTTCGCCCGGCTGCTTCGCTCGGTCGCGAAGACGGCCGACTGGCGCTTCGAAGCCACCGTCGACGACCGCGGCACCGACCGCGAACTCGCCCTCACCGGCGACGACGTGTCGGTGCCTGGCGTCGACCCCATCGCCGAGCCGACCTACGACAGCGGCGTCGAGGCCGACTTCGCCGCCCGATTCCAGTCGCTGGACCTCGACTGGACGCTCGTGCGCGAGCCCGAACCCCTCGCCGCGGGGACGCGGGTGATGATCCCCGACTTCGCCTTCGAGTACCGCTTCGCCGACTTCACCGTCTTCTTCGAGATCATGGGCTTTTGGACCCCCGAGTACGTCGAGAAGAAACTGCGACAGCTCGCCGATCTGGAGGACGTGGAGATGCTCGTCGCCGTCGACGAGAGCCTCGGCGTCGGCGAGGATATCGAAGCACGCGACCACCGCGCCATCCCCTACACTGGCTCGGTCCGCGTGAAAGACGTGGTCGATGCCCTCCGGCGCTACGAGGACGAACTGGTCGCCGAGACGCGCGCCGCTCTGCCGGGCGAACTCCGGCCCGAGGCGGACGTGATCGGGCTCACCGACCTCGCCGCCGATCACGGCGTGAGCGAAGACGCCCTCGACACCGTGGTGTTTCCCGACCACGACCGCGTCGGGCGGACGCTCGTCCGACCCAGCGTTCTCGACGCCCTCCGCGACCGACTCGAACCGGGGATGACCCTGGCGGAGGCTGAAGCGGTCCTCGACGACTACGGCCTCGACGACGCCAGCGCCGTCCTCTCGACGCTCGGCTTCCGTGTCGAGTGGGAGGGCCTGAGCGGCGGGACGCTTCGCGAGCGGGGGCCGTCGTGACCGGCGACGGTTGGGTCGGTCTCGGTTCTCGCGGTCTGTGACGAAAACCGGTGCCACCGGGAGGCGGCGCCGTCCAGTTATCAGGTGATGGAACTACTGGCGATATTTCATATAGCCGCGGTGGGTAAGTTTGGCAAATGAGTGGCTCGCAGGTTGGGGGAGACGAGTCGATCAACGTCCTCTACGTGAACGACGACGAGGCCTTCGCGGAACTGATTCGGACGAAACTCGAACGCAGTGCTATCGCGCTCACCGTTGACACGGTTCACGATGCCGATGCGGCCGTCGAACGGCTGTCGGAGACGGCTCCCGACTGCGTCGTGACCGCGTACTCGCTGGCGGATGGCACGGGTATCGACCTCGTCGAACGGATCGAGACTCGATCCGAAGCCGTCCCGACGGTTCTGTTCACTGGTCGGGGGAGCGAGCGAATCGCGAGTCGGGCCACGGGTGCGAACGTCTCCGACTACATCCCGATCCGGTCGTCCGAGAACAGTTTCGAGGTGCTCGGCCGTCGGATTCGGACGCTCGTCGATGCCGCGCGGGAGCGGGAGATCGCCGACCGGATGACCGACCGCTTTCGACGGACGATCGAGCGAACCACCGACGCTATCTACGCCGTCGACAGCGACTGGAACATCGAATACATGAACGAGACGATGGCCGAACGGGTCGACCGCGACTCACAGGCCGTCGTCGGGGCGACTCTCTGGGAGGAATTTCCTTCGATCCGTGGTACGGAGTTCGAAACGCACTATCGCACCGCCATGGAGAGTGGCGAGCCTGTCTCGTTCGAGCAGTACGTCGGGGAGCCGTTCGACTACTGGGTCGAGGTGCGTGCCTTTCCCGACGACGACGGCCTCACCGTCTTCTCGCGGGATATTAGTGACAAACGCCAGCGACAACTGAAACTGGAACGGGACGAAGCCATCTTACAGTGTATCAACGATGTCGTGTTGGTTCTCGACGAGGAGCACACCGTCCAGTTCGCCAACTCGGCCGCCGCACGTCTCGTTGGCGGATCGGGACCGGCAGTCGTCGAGGGCGAATCGCTCGGCGGCGTCGTCGGCGATCGGATTCCGGAGGCGGACGCGAGACGGTTCTACCGGGCAGTCGACGACACGTTCACTTCGCTCCAAGGTGACGGCGGCACTACCGGCCACTACGATGCCGACCTTCGCCTCGACTTCGAGTACGGGACCGAGACACGAACCCTCGACATTCGACTGGCGCCGTTCCGGAACGGTGAGCGGGAGAAGATTCTCGTCGTCGCCCGCGATGTCACCGAACGGCACGAGAGTCAGCGCCGACTCGGTCGGGAGCGCGACGCCCTCCGGAAAGTCCAGACTGTCATGGCCGACGAGACGCTCGACACGGATGAGCGACTGACGGGTCTGCTGGAAATCGGGGCCCGAACGCTGGATCTCGATATCGGCATCGTTTCCGCCGTCGAGGGTGACGAGTACGCGGTTCGGACGGTTTATGGACCCGAGGCGGATATCGAGCCCGGAGACTGCTTCGATCTCGAATCGACGTACTGTGAGATGGTTCTCGGCCAGGATAGCGTCTGTTCGTTCGCCGATGCGCCGTCGGCTGGTATGGACAGCCATCCCGCGTACACGGCCTTCGACCTGCACTCGTACATCGGCGTTCCGCTCGTCGTGAACGGCGAGCGGTACGGGACGCTCAATTTTTCGAGTCCGGAACCTCGGGTGGATTCCTTCCAGGCGCTCGAACGCACGTTCGTCGAACTGCTGGCTGAACTCGTGAGTACGGAACTGTTCCGCGGTCGGCACCGAGCCGAACTCGAACGACAGCAGTTCCTGTTCGACCAGGTTCAGGAAACCGCCGACATCGGGATCTGGGAGTACGACGTCGCGACGGAGACGCTGCGGTGGTCGGACGGTGTCCGGCGCATCCACGGGCTCGATGCAGAGTACGAGCCGTCGCTCACCGACGCGCTCGACTTTTACCACCCCGACGATGTCGACGATGTCACGGCCGCCATCGATCGGGCGATCGAGGACGGGGAGCCGTACGACCTCGACAGTCGGATCGTCAGAGCGGATGGCGAGGTCCGCGAGGTTCGTGCCTGGGGGCAACCGGTCACGAACGCCAGACACGAGGCCCCCCTTGTCCGCGGTGTCCTCCAAGACGTCACGACACGCAACGAGCGCGAACGGGAACACCGACGGCTCGCCGAGGAGTACGACGCGCTCCTCTCGAACTCCGGCGACGCAATCTTCCTCCTCGATGTCGACTCGGCGCACGGGGAGATGGTGTTCCGATTCGGCCAGCTCAGTCCCGGGTACGAGACACAGACGGGGCTCTCGACCGAGGTGGTCCGGGGGAAGACACCCTCAGAGGTCTTCGGCGACGACCGTGGGGCCGAACTGGCGGCGAACTACCGACACTGTGTCGAGTCACGCGAGCCGATAACGTATCAAGAGGAACTCGCCGTGGCCGACGACGCCCGGTACTGGCAGACCAGTCTCGCACCGGTCATCATCGACGACGAGATCGTGCGCATCGTCGGCATCGCCCGCAACGTGACCGAGCGAGTCGAGCGGGAGCGCGAACTCGAACAGACGAACCAGCGGCTGGAGTCGCTCATCGACGCCGCTCCGCTGACCATCATGGAAATCGATCCGGATGGAAACGTCCAGCGCTGGAACAACGGCGCCGAGGAGATGTTCGGCTGGACCCGAGACGAGGTCGTCGGCGAGTTCAACCCGATGATTCAGGACGACAGACAGTCCGAGTTCGCGACACACCGAGAGCGGGTACTGAACGGCGATCGGATACGCGGGAAGGAAATCGAACGCGAGACGAGCGAGGGGGAACGACTGACTCTCCTGCTCTCGGCCGCGCCGGTCGAGGCACCCGGCGGCGAGGTGTCGAGCATCATCGCGATCCTCGACGACATCACCGAACAGAAACGGCTGGAGAATCGGCTCCGGGCGCTACAGGAGACCGCACAGGCTCTCAGCGAGGCCCAGTCGAAAGCGGAGATCGGTGAACTCGCCGTCGACGCGGCGGCCGACGTACTCGGATTCCACGTGACCGGCATCTGGGAGTACGACGAGCACGAGGACGCGCTCGTCCCGATCACCGAGACGCCCGCAGCTCGGGAGTTGTTCGGCACGTCGCCGCGGTACACGCCCGGCGACAGCCTCGCTTGGGAGGCGTTCGAATCGGACGAACTCCGTGCGGCAGACGACGTTCTTTCCGAGGGCGACCCGTACAACTCGGATACGCAGATCCGAAGCGAGATACTGGCGCCACTGGGAGAGTACGGACTCATCTCGACGGGATCGACGGTCGAGGCGGATTTCTCCGAGCTGGAAGTGGATCTGTTCCGGATTCTCGCTGCGACCGTCGAAGCGGCGTTGGGACGGGCCAGCCGCGAGGCGGAGCTACGCCAGCAGAACGAGCGACTCGACCAGTTCGCGAGTGTCGTTGCCCACGACCTGCGGAACCCGCTGTCGGTGGCGGAGGGCTTTCTCGACGTAGCGGAGCAGACGAACGAACCCGCGCATTTCGAGCGAGTTGCCTCCGCACACGACCGCATCGAACGGCTCGTCGACGACCTGCTCACGCTGGCCCGGGGGGAGCCGACGGTCGAAGACACCGAACAGATCGACATCGAACGGGTCGCAACGGAGGCGTGGGGCTACGTCGACACCTCCGCGGCGACCCTCTCCGTCGACGACGTGCCAGTGGTGGCCGGCGACTCCGGCCGGTTGACGCAACTGTTCGAAAACCTGTTCCGAAACGCCATCGAACACGGCGGCACCGACGTGACGATCACCGTCGGGGCGACGGGTGACGACGGGGGGTTCTACGTCGCGGACGACGGAGTGGGCATCCCGCCGGAGAAACGCGACGACATCTTCGAGCACGGCTTCACCACCAACGACGGCGGGACGGGATTCGGTCTCTCGATCGTCGCGGACATCGCGCGGGCACACGGCTGGACCGTCTCTTTGGACGGTGGAGACGGCGGTGCGCACTTCCGGTTCGAACGCACCGGATAGGCACCTACGACGACCGACGCGTTCCCCCGATTGGCCACGATTCTCGGACGTGACGCCGCGATCCGACGCCGAATCACGCGAATCCGGATACGCGAGTGGCTAGCAAACATTTAAATTAGACGCATCTAATTCTAGAGCATGACGTATTCGAAACCATCGCCGAGCCGATCGACTCCGTCGACACGGCGTGTCTCGGAAGGCGGGGAGTCGTATCGATGCCGTCGCTGAACTACCCGGACGCCGCGGCGCTCACGGCGCGACTGGAGGGACGGCTGGTCGACTCCCTCCGGTCGGAACTGACGACGACGCGGCGGTCGGTCCTCGGCGGCCTCGGCCTCGCTGGTGGGGCGGCACTCGCTGGCGTCGGACGGGCCGACAGCCAGGGTGGCACGGCCGCCGGTCACGACGACGACTCCCACGGCAACTTCGGTGCCGTCGGCGAGTACCGGGACCTCGCGTTCGACCCGCACGACTACCTCACCCGGTTCAACACCGGGCACGGCGAGAGCGACAACGTCCCGCAGGACGTGTACGAGGAGGACGGCCGGACGGTCCGGGAGTTCACCCTCACGGCGGTCGACACCACCATCACCATCGCACCAGGTATCGAGTTCTCGGCGTGGGCGTACAACGGACAGGTGCCCGGTCCGACGCTCCGCGCCGTCGAGGGCGATCTGATCCGGGTCCACTTCGAGAACCTCGGCCGGCACGCCCACACCATCCACCCCCATCTCCGCAACCTCGATCCGTCGATGGACGGTGTGCCGACGAACGGTCCCGGTGTCCTCGACACCGGTGAGTCCTACACCTACGAGTGGATCGCCCAACCCGCGGGCTGTCACTTCTACCACTGCCACTCGCTCCCGCTCAAGGAGCACATCCACCGGGGGCTGTACGGCGCGATCATCGTCGACCCCGACCCGAAACGGGTCGCGGAGCGACCCCACGAATACTGCGACTTCCACCCTTCGCAGATCACCGACGACCTTCGCGCCGACCTCGTTGCGGAGGCGGAGAGCCGGAACCACGCATACGCCGCAAACGACGCGATCAACGAGATGGTGATGGTGATGAACGGGTTCGACACCAACTTCGACGGCGACAACGAGGTGTACGCCGTCAACACGCGGGCGTTCGCGTACGGCGTCGGCGAGACGGACGGACAGGGCAACTGGGAGGCGGGCGAGACCAAGCGGCCGATCCAGCTCGATCGGACCCGGCGCCACCGGGTCTACCTGATCAACGCCATCGAGTTCGACCCGATCAACTCCTTTCACACTCACTCGCAGTTCTTCAACTACTACGACCACGGGACGGCACTCCGGCCCACTCACGAGACGGTGGACACGATCATGCAGTGTCAGGCACAGCGCGGCATCGTCGAACTCGACTACTCGACGCACGATCCGGGGCTGTACATGTTTCACGCCCACCAGTCGGAGTTCGCGGAACTCGGCTGGATGAGCTTCTTCGAGGTGATCTGAAATGAGCAAACCAGACGGTGGCACGGCGATGCACCGCACGGAGCGACCGCTGGGACTGCCGCGGTGGGTCGCGGCCGTCCTCCCGCTCGTCCTCTTGGCGGTGGTTGCCGGGGGCTTTTTCGCGACGACGCCCTTCGCGTCGCTCGATACGGGCGGCGAACCCCTCCCCGACGTGACGGTGACCCACACCACGCTGCCCGACGACGAGACGATCGTCCTCCACGTCACGAACAACGGCCCCGATCCGGTGACGATTTCGCAGGTACTCGTCGCCGACGCGTACTGGGACTTCGACGTGCGGGGTGCGGGCGGCGACGCCACGCTCGCTCCTCGCGAGAGCGCACAGGTCGTGATTCCGTATCACTGGAATCCCGGCTGGGACCTGTCGTTCGCGCTCGTCCTCTCCGACGGGGCGACGATCCATCACACGCTCGTCGCGCCGAGCGAGTCGCCCGGGCTGACGACCGACCTGCTCGTGACGATGGTCGTCGTCGGCCTGTTCGTCGGCGTCATCCCCGTCGCCCTCGGAATGCTGTGGTTCCCCTTCCTGCAGTCGATGAGTGACCGCTGGCTCCACGCTATTCTCGCCTTCTCGGCCGGGATTCTCGGCTTCCTCGCCATCGACGCCGGGTTCGAGGCGTTCGAACTCGCCGAGCGGGTGCCCGGCGCGTTCGAGGGGCCGGCGCTCGTCGCCCTCGGCATCGTCGGCTCCCTCCTCGCCGTCCAGTCCGTCAGCGCGTGGCGACAGGGGCGCGCCGACGACGGCGACGCTCACGCGGAGAGCGGCCTCTGGATCGCTTACCTCGTCGCTCTCGGCATCGGCCTCCACAATCTCGCCGAGGGGCTGGCCATCGGGAGTTCGTTCGCGCTCGGGCGCGTCTCGCTCGGTGCCTTCCTCGTGATTGGCTTCATGCTCCACAACGTGACGGAGGGTCCAGCGGTGGTGGCACCCCTCGCCCGCGGCGAGCGCCCGCCAGTCGCGCAGTTCCTCGGCCTCGGCGCCCTCGCGGGCGCCCCAGTCATCCTCGGAGGCTGGCTCGGGAGCCTCGCCTACTCGCCGACACTCGGCGCCCTCTTTCTCGCCGTCGGCGTCGGCGCCATCCTCCAGGTCGTCTGGGAACTCCGCGGGATGATCGGCCGGCGCGGGCGCGCGGGGACGGCGCTGAACCTCCTCACCTTCCTCGCCGGCCTCCTCGTGATGTACGTCACCGACCTCTTCGTCGCGCTATGAACCGGCGTGGCCTCCTCCGCCTCGGCGGTACGGGCCTGTTCGCGGCGGTGGCTGGCTGTTCGTCGGCCGGCGGATCGGCCGACACCAGGCGCGTGTCGATGACCGCCGACTTCGCGTACGACCCGGCGCGGCTCACCGTCGCCTCCGGCACGACGGTCCGGTGGGAGAACGACGACGAGGACGAGGTGGGCCACACGGTGACGGCGGACGCCGACCGGATTCCGGCCGACGCCGACTACTTCGCCAGCGGCGGCTTCGACTCGGAGCGCGCCGCCCGCAACGACGTTCGCGGCGGCCTGATCCCCGCGGGCGACGCCTACGAACACACGTTCGAGACGGCCGGTACCTACGACTACTTCTGTGTGCCACACGAGGGGTCGGGGATGGTCGGGACTGTCGTCGTCCGCTAAACGAACCCCGCGAGTTCCTCGTTGAACCGCTCCGCCTCCTCCCAGAACGGGCAGTGACCGCTGTCCGCGAAGGGGACGTGGGTCGCGTCCGGCATCGCGTCTTCGAGCCACCCGCCCACGTCGGTCGGGAAGATATCGCTCTGCTCGCCGTAAATCAGCAGGGCTGGCACGTCCACTTCCTCGACCACCGGCCGGAGGTCCGAGTACGTCATGTCGAGGAAGATGTCGACGGTGACGCCCGTCGGCGTCTTCGTCGTCTCCGCGTACATCTCGTCGACGAGGGCGCCGTCGATCGTGTCGGCGAACATGGACTGGACGAACGGCTTGGCCGCCGACGGGCGGTTGTACTCCAAATTCGTCGCCAGTTCCGTCGCCGCCGCGCCCGAGAACTCACCCAGTAGCGTGTGATCCCACTCCTCGTCGGTGTGGAACTTCGGGCTCTGGTCGACGAAGACCACCTTCGCCAGACCGTCCGTGCCGAACTGGTCGACGTAGTTGAGGATCACGGCCGTCCCCATCGACCACCCGACGGGCGTCACGCCAGTCAGATCGAGGTACTCGATCAGTGCCCGCACGTCGCGACCGTACTGCGCCAGCGTGTGCCCCGCGTCGGTCTTGCCCGACTTGCCGTGCCCCCGGAGGTCCATCGTCACGACCCGATACCCCGCCTCGACGAGGGCGTCGACGTTGTGTTGCCACCAGTACGTCGAGTTCATCGTCCACCCGTGGATCAGGAGGATCGGATCGCCTTCACCGCGGTCCTGGTAGTAGATCGGTACGCCGTCGTTGGTTTCGAAGTATGCCATTCGATAACACCGTTCAGAGTGATGGCAGGTGGAGAGGTATAGATGTGGGTCGAACCGACTGCTGTCGCGGCCAGTCCGATCAGATATCGAGCGTCAACGCGAAGTTGGCGAACTTCGCCGCCGTCCCAGCAGTCGTCGTGAGTTCGACGATATCGGCGTCGCTGTAGCCGTGTTCCTCGAGCGTCGCGACATCGTCGGCCGTCACGTCGCTGGGCGCGTCGACGCTCTTGACGGCGAATTCGATAGCCGCGCGTTCGTCGTCGGGAAGTTCGTCCTTCCGCTCGTCGAACTGCTGAACGATCCCGAACCGCTCGGGATCGACGTCTTCGAGTTCGGCGCTGGTCGTGTGCCACGCAATACAGATCGACGCCCCGCGCTCGTGGGCGATGACGGCCGCGAGGAGTTCCTTGAAGCCACGGTCGAGGCTCCCTCCCTCGAAGACCTGTCCTTCCTCGGCCCACCAGATCTTGAACGTCTCTGGATGGTGTGCGAGGATGCCCGTGAACGTGAATCCCCACTCCGCTTCGGTCGCGTACTTGTCCGGCACGTCCCCGTCTTCGAGCGCGCCGAGAATCGCTTGGGCCCGTTCCATGTTCGCCTTCGCGGCCTCCGGGGCCTCCTCGAGGATTGCCTGAACTTCTTCGGGCGCTTTCGGCTCGACGCGCGGACCGGTCGCGTGCGGGTTCTCGATGCTCATACGTGTACGAACCGCTCGCGTGTCGGTTCAATCACACGCCCCTGGCTACGTTTCCCGCGGTCTACGACGGTCCGTGGGCCAGCAGTGACGGCCTATCTCGGTCACTGTGGCGGGACGAACACGGTAGTTTGGGGGGAGATAGCGTGCTAGAAACGGGAAAGTATTGCATATTGTTGGGGCTAGCGACGCCCGCCGCCCTTACTCCGGCGGCGACAACGACGCCCGCCGCCCTTACTCCGGCGGCGACAACGACGCCCGCCGCCCTTTCGGAATCACCGACCGCAACTCGTCGTGGACGTACAGGCCGACGCCGATGGGTTCGACGCCGCCCGCGATCTCGTGGGCGACGATCAGGTAGCCCCAGTCGCCGTCCCACTCCGGATCGAGGTCGTCGCCGGCGAGGAAGCGCCGAGCGTCGGCCTCGTCGAGCGTGATGACGTTCTTCGTCGCCTCGCGGCCGAACCGCTGGACGGCGTTCGTCGTCGGCTTCCAGTGTTCCTGGCGCGTCCGCAGGAACGTCATCCCCAGCCCCTCCACGTCGGTCGGAGACGGCAGGTCGTCGGCAAAGATCCACACCTTGCCGGCGCCTTTCTCCCAGAAGGTGTAGCCGTCGAAGGTGTCAGCGGACAGGCCAAAGCGGTCGACCCACCACTCGATCACGTCGCTCCGGGTCGCTCGCCCCGCCACCTCGCGGGCGTCCGCGGTGGCGGGGAGGCGGTCGAACCGCTGGCCGTCGTTGTCGGTCATTCGCCCACCTCCACTTTCGCACAGAAGAAGCCGCCCGTGTCGTTGTGGTGCGGGTAGATACGGAGCGCCTTCTCGACGCTCGGATCGTACGTCTCGCCCTGCCACTCGGTGACGCCGGAGACGCCCTCGAGCGGCGCGTCGAAGTCGACGAGGTGGCACGGTTCGCGTTCGAGGACGTGATCCAGTACCGCCTCGTTCTCCTCCGGCGCGAAGGTGCAGGTGGAGTAGACGACGGTGCCGCCGGGGCGGGTCGCCTGGACCGCCCGCCGCAGAATCCCTTTCTGGACGCCGGCGACGCTGTGGACGTGGTCCAGACTCCACGTGTCGAAGGCGTCGGGGTTCTTGCGGATCGTCCCCTCACAGGAACAGGGCGCGTCGACGAGGGCGGCGTCGAAGGCGTCGACGACAGTGGGGTCGTCGCTCCCCTCCCCCAGCGGCTTCAGCGAGAAGTTGCGCGCGTCCTGGTTCGTGACGACGAGGTTCGTCACGCCGAGGCGCTCGGCGTTGTGCCGGAGCGCGGAGAGGCGGCCGAGGTTGTTGTCGTTGCCGACCAGAAGCCCCGAATCGTCCATCAGCGCCGCGAGTTGCGTGGTCTTGCTCCCCGGCGCGGCACAGGCATCCCACACTCGCTCGCCGGGCTGAGGGGAAAGAATCAGCGCCGGCAGATTCGACACTTCCTCCTGCCCGTGAATCCAGCCGTGTGCGTGCGGCCAGTTGTGACCGGGCGAGTCCTCGGACAGTCGGAGGACGCCCGGATGCCAGTCCGTCGGCTCGTGGGCGACTCCCTCCGCGTCCAGCGCTTCGCGCACCCGCTCGATGGTCGCCTTGATCGTGTTGACGCGGACGACCGACGGGAGTGGCCGGTCACAGGCCGCCCGGAAGGCCTCGACGTCGTCGACGAGCGATTCGTACCGCTCCAGCGGTGTCATCGGCGGAGATTCGACGGGGGAGGGTTAGTGGGTTTCGACCGACGCTCGGGTAACCTATCGGTAAATTCTCGCGTGACGGGTCCACGAGAATCGCCGACGACTGTCGATACTCCCTCTCCTGGTGATTATTGTAAGTCATTACCGGTGGTTCGCCGGAACGGATCGGCGAACCACCGGTACACAGTTACAATAAACACTATCAGTTCGCCGCGCCGGCGGCGCCGTCGACGGCGATGGGGTCAGGGTCAGGGTCGGCAGCCGCGCCCGCTTCGAGCACGCTCACGTCGAAGTCGGCTTCGAGCAGTCGCGCGCCACACCCGGAACACGACACCGCGATCACGTCGTAGTCCCGACAGCAGGAGCGCACCACCTCGTGATCGAGTTCGACGGCGGCGTCACACGCCGGACAGTGTTCGAGGAACAGGCGGAGCGCCCCGAGCAGTTCGCTCCGCACGGCGAGTGGGATGGTGCGCCAGCGCGGCACCCAGTCGTCGAGTTCCCGTGCGGCGGCCACGTCCGCGGCGAACGCCGCGCGTGATTCCCACCGACCGATTCGCTCGCTGTCGAGGTTGGCAACCACTGCCTCGCCGTAGCCCTGGATGTCGAGGCGATCGGCGTCGAGGTCGGTCAACGCCGCGAGTTCGACCGCGTCGAGCCGCTCGATTTCGTCGTCACTCAGGTTCGCCCGTTCGGCGTCGATGTCGTCCAGCCGCACCTCCCACGCCGACGCGAAGGCTGGCACGAGAACGAGGTCGTCCGCACCGTCTTCGAGGACGCCCGCGGAGACGAGCGTCTCCGTCACGTCGACCGATGCGGGAGTCGATTCGACCTTGTCGAAGAGAGCCAGCAGCCACTCGGGGAAGTACCGACGGGTGAGCGTCGGCGTGCCCGGCACGAGATAGCCCTGGACGTAGATGATGAGCAGCGATCCGAGAAAGGCGACGGCGCCGAGCAGTGGGGCGACGAGACCGAGTGCCAGCGAGCCGACGGCGGCGATGGCGACGTTCGTGATCGTACACGGGACACACCGGTTCTCACCGGTGTAGTCTGGGTTCTGGTAGCGATGACTGAGTGTCATGGTGTGGATACCGCCGCTCGGCGGCGATTTTCGACTGTACGACACGTGCCTATCGGGCATAGGTATGGCTGCCCTGCCGGCGTGTCGAGCGGTCAGCGGCGCCGAAGAAGACTCTCGACCGTCCGCCGGATTCGCCAGCGGTCGTCCCACAGTTGGAGCGCGCCCGAGACGGCGAAGGCGACGAGCGTCCCGCTGGCCCAGAGCAAGGGATCGATCACGCCGACGAGCGGCAGACCCGTCAGGGACGCGGTCACCAGCACCAGCCCGAACACGCCGAGACCTCGGTAGTACTCTCCCCACGTGATGCCCAGGCCGTTCAACACGTCCATGTGACGGCCGATTTCGCGGACCGCAGGCCGGAGATGGACCAGACTGCGATCGCGGTCGTACTCGACGACGCCAACGTCGTGCAGTTTCGGAAGGTGCGTCTGGTGAAGCGACGTGTAGACGCTCTCGCGGACCCGGGCGGGTGGCGGCGACTTCCCTGTCTCGATGGCTGCGATGGCTGTCGAGAGGTCGCGCACAGTGACGGTACCGGGGGAGGCGTCGAGTCGCTCGATCACCGCCCGCCGTCGTTCGTTGGCTAGGATGCCGTGAATCTGACACTCCGTCATGGATCGTCGCGTTATCTGGCCAGCCATCACTACCGGCGGAACCGACGCGCGTGGAGGATATAGGTATGATCGCTAACCTGCGTCCGGTCACCGAGGATAGCGATCCTTAGGATGGCCCATCCGCTCGCTATGCTCACCCTTCCGATCACTTAATAGCGCCATAGATGCCGCTACGGCGGCCGTAGATTTCCCTATGGTGGCATTTAGGAATGGGGTGGCGGTGATTACCTATACCCCCTGCCGTCGGAGGGCTGGTTGTCCCGAACCGGGGTCACGACACCGGCGGCCGCGGCGGGCACTCAACTACCATGACTAACGACCGACAATTCAGCGTTTCCCGGCGAAAGGTACTCGCCGGGCTCGGCACGATCGGCATCGCCTCCGCGGGCGCCGGACTCGGCACCACGGCCTACTTCAGCGACCAGGAGACCTTCCAGAACAACCAGCTGACGGCTGGGACGCTCGACATGAAGGTCGACTGGGAGGAACACTACTCCGACTGGTCCGACGACGAAGCCGCCTTCGCGTCCATGGGCACGATGGAGGACCACGACATCGAACTCCCCGCGCTCACGTCCGGCGGCCAGTTCGTTCCCGACGCCAGGCCGATCTACCTGACGCTCAACGGCGAGACTGCCGCCGAAAAACAGACCGCCAAGGATGACCTCTGGGACGCCACGTCGGTCGAGGCATTCCCGGACGTGCTCGATGATGGATCCTATGACGGCATTCAGAACGCCTTCTCGGATGCGGATGCGTGTGACATTCTCACCGACGTGGGTGGGAACTCCTCCGGCCTGAGCGACCCCCGCCGTACACAGGGCACCTTCGCGGGGCAGACGACCGAGGCGGGCGACCCGCTCATCAACATCCAGGACATCAAACCCGGTGACTTCGGCGAAGTCACCTTCAGCTTCCACCTGTGTGACAACCCCGGCTACGTCTGGCTGAACGGCGAACTCATCGAGGCGCGCGAGAACGGCCACACCGAACCCGAGAACGACGACCCCGACAGCGGCGGCCCCACCGACGAAGTGAGCGGTCCCGACGACCTCTCGACGAGCCAGGTCGAACTGCTCGACGAAATCGTCACCCGCGTCTGGTACGACCCGAACGGCAACAACCAGGTGGACGTGCTCTCGGGCGAACTCGACATCATGATCGCCGTCGACGCCTCCGGTTCCATCGAGGGGGACAAGGGGACTCAGGGCACCGAGGCGTACAACCTCGTCCAGGGTGTCGACGAGTTCGTCGCCGCGCTCGCGGCGTCGCCCGCCGATATCCAGGCCGGCCAGGTGCTGTTCGGCGAGAACAGTAGCCTCGGCAACTTCACTGGTCTCGGAACCCCCGGCTCCCTGCCGACCATGGCGTCGGCGTACCCCAACAGCAACCGTGGCAACACGCCCCTGCCCGCCGCGCTCGACGTGTGCGATCAGGAACTCGTCGCCAACGGCCGCCCGAGCGCCGACAAGATCGTCGTCACGTTCACCGACGGTGGGCCGAACTACGGCGAGAGCTACTCGATCGGCGGCTACAACGCGCCCCGAAGCGGCACGGGCTACTCCGAAGACGGCGCCACCAGCGGCTACGAGGGGAACGGCGGCAGCGGCGTCACCCAGAGCGAGGAAGAAGAGACCGCGCTGGTCGCCGAGACCGTCCGCGACTCCGGCACCCGCATCGTCGTGGTGAACGTCGCCGACGACCCCACCGAGGACCAGGGTAACACGGGCGTCACGCTCCGCGAGTACCTGAGCGGCACCGGCTCCCCGTACCCCGAGGGCGGCATCGCCAGCTCCGGGTTCTACTTCGAGGTGGACCTAGCCAATCTGCAGGCCGTCGCCGACAGTCTCGCCGCGAGCGTCGCGGTCCCCGAGGAAGTGTTCTTCCAGGGCACGCTCCGCGAGGTGCTGGCAGTCATGGCCGACAACGACGGCCGCGGCATCCCGCTCGATGGCGACGTTTCGACGGCGTTCGACGAGGCGAACGATCCCGAGAACGACCCGGACCGCGACTGTTTCGCCGGCGAGGGGACTACCCACTACGTCGGATTCCAGTGGTGGCTCCCCATCGACCACGCGAACCAGATCCAGAGCGACTCCGTGTCGTTCGACGTCGGGTTCTACACCGAACAGTGCCGCCACAACGACGGTACTGGGATGGTCCCCGAGGACACGGCGGACCCGATCACCGTCGAGCCGACTGCCGAATAAGATACCCGGCTGACCCGTCCGTCCGGTCTCGGGGCGGCAGTGCCGCCGTCTCCTGACCGGTCCCCCAATTCCGATCTCGACCCACGCGGAGCGCCCGGTAGCGCGGCCGCGCGGCGGTTCGACCCCGCCGGTGGGTTTCCCCCCGAGGGAGCATTCATGACCAAACTCACACTCACTCGACGCCGTCTACTCGCCGGGCTCGGCACCATCGGTGTCGCCTCCGCGGGTGCCGGACTCGGCACCACCGCCTACTTCAGCGACCAGGAGGCGTTCGAGAACAACCAGCTCACCGCCGGCGAGTTCGACCTCAAGATGGACTGGCAGGTGACCTACACCGGGCCGAACGGCTTCGAGTACGTCACCGCGTCGCCCGACCAGTATCGGAACGAGAATCTCGACACGCTCGCGCGTGACGACCTGTTCAACCTGATCTCCGGCGCCGACGGGATCCGCGACCCGATCGACTCCCGGGACGCCATCGCGAACCGGGCGTTCGGGGGCGACTACGACGACCTGACCGAGACGCAAGCCGAAATCGTCGAGGACGCTTTCCGCTCGCAGTTCGCGGACGTCCCCCAGGACCTCTTCGAGATGCGGCCGGTCGTCGACCTCGACGACGTGAAACCCGGTGACAGCGGCTCGGTGTCGTTCAGTCTGCATCTGTTCGACAACCCGGGGTACATCTGGCTGAACGGCCGGCTCGTCGAGGCCCGGGAGAACGGCCACACCGAACCCGAACACGAGGACCTCGATACCGTCGGCGACGCGAACGAGGTGTCGACACTCCTCGACAACGACGTGGAACTCCTCGACGAGATTCGTGTCACCGTCTGGTACGACGCGGACGGCGACGCGGAAATCGACACCGGCGACCCGATCCTGCTCGGCGGCAACGCCGACCCCACCGCCAACCCGACGCTCCGTGACCTGTTCGGCCTCCTGGCGGTCGGCAACGGGATTCCGCTGGACGGCGCCGCCGATCCGCAGGCCGGCACCGTCGATCGGACCTGCTTCACCAACTCGACGACGTACTACGTCGGGTTCCGGTGGGAACTCCCGGTCGATCACGCCAACCAGATCCAGTCCGACGGCGTCACGTTCGACCTCGGCTTCTACGCCGAGCAGTGCCGGCACAACGACGGCGCTGGCATGACCGCGCCCGAGAACGAGACGGCTACCCCGTCGACGCCGGAGGTCGTGACGGACGACGCGTGATCGCGCTCGGCGCGTCGATCACTCGATTTCACGACGATGAAACGGACAGACACACCGCCGCTGTCGCGGCGAGGGATCCTGTTGGCCCTCGGCGCCGTCGGCGTCAGCGCGGCGGGAACCGGATTCGGATCGGTCGGCTATCTGACCGACCGCGAACGCGCGCCCAACGTCACCGTCGCTGGCGGCCTCGATATCGCCGTCGGCTACCGGTCGACGTACAACGGCGATCTGTTGGACGCCGTCCCCGCCGAGGGGCCGCGGGCGGACTGTGACACGCCCGGACTGGTCGACGGCGTGGGCGTCCCTGCCGTCGACCTCGCGGACGTGAAACCCGGCGACTGCGGGACGATCACGGCGGCGCTCCACGTCTGCGAGAATCCTTCGCGTCTCTGGCTGGCGGTCGATCTGTTCGACGCGGTCGAGAACGACCACCGGCCAGAGGAGATCGCCGCGGGTGACGGGACGCCCGACGCCGGCGAACTCCAGGATCTCGTCGAGGTGACGGTCTGGATCGACGCTGACGCCGACGGGGTCGTCGACGAGGGCGAACGCGTCGTCTACGAGGGGACGCTCGCTGGGCTGGCGACCGCGGCCGCGACGGGCGTCCTCCTGACGGCGGACGACGACGGCCCAATCTGTGCGGACGAGGTTGTCGGCGTCGGCATCGCGTGGTGTCTGCCGCTCGACGGCACCGACCACAACCGCGCGATCACCGACGCCGTCGCGTTCGACTGTCGGTTCGCGGCGGTCCAGTGCCGGCACGACCCGAACGGGTGGAACCCGTTCGAGGACGGAGCCACACCTGGCAACGAGACGACGACTGCGTCCGTCGGTTCGATGGAGTAGGACGATCCTACTGTCCCCGAATTCGGGGTACGGAACCTATACCTAACTCCGATCGACGCGCAGTACGCGGCACAGATCACTCACTTCGGCGGCCCGAGACACGACATCGTCGTGTTGCGGCGGTTCGACTCCGCCGGTGGGACTCCCTTCCCGGGAACTTCAATGACACACGGTTCACCACTCACACGACGGGAAATGCTGGCTGCCATCGGTGGCGTCGGCCTCCTCGCGGCCGGGCCGCGAGTAGTCGGTGCGCTCCGACGGGACCCGTCGTTCACGCAGTACACGTACGCCCAATCAACCGACGGCGGGCCCGACCTTCGGGTGGCGTGGTACGAGACGTACAACGGCACGCTCCAAGAGGAGAGCAACCGCTTCACCGGTGGCGATCCGCTGACGAACACGTCTGACTCGTTCAACCGATCCGGAGACGCCGGGCGGTTTGTCGACCTGACCGGGATGGACCCCGACACGGTCGATCCCGGCCCCGTCCTCGCCATCCCCAACGCGCTGCCGGGCGACGAGGGCCTGCTGCTGATCGGCCTCCGGGCCGAGCACGCCCCGGCGCGCGCCTGGCTCGACGTCTCCTACACGACGGCGGAGAACGGCATCCTCGAACCCGAACGCGCCGACGCGGACGACACGGCCGAGGGTGAACTGCAGGACTACGTCGACGTGGAACTCTGGTACGACACCGGCAGGGGCGGCCTCGGTGGCTGCAACGGCGTTCGGGATCTCTCGGAGGAAGCCGTCGTCGGCGCCGGGGCGCTGGCGGAAGTCGGCGACGCCCTCGCCGACGGCACCCTCCTCGATTTCGGCGTCCTCGGCGACCCCTGCATCGACGCGGGCAGTCAACGCTGTCTCGCGCTCCGGTGGTCCGTCGACCCCGACGTGAACAACGTCATCCAGGGCGACTCGGTCCAGTTCGACATCACCGTCGCCGCCACGACGTGTGACGACACGTCGAACCCCTTCGAGGATGGCTCGCTATGAGCGACCGCTCCGACCTCCGGCTGAGTCGACGCCGTCTCCTGCTCGCCGTGTCGACCGTCGGCACGATCGGCGCGCTGACCGGCCGCGGCGCCGCCGCGTATCTAACCGACCGCGAGGCGCTCGCCGACAACCGCATGACTGCGGGCGCGGTGACGCTCGCTCTCGATGGCGAGGACACCGGACGGGTGTCGCTGGGGTTCTCCATCGACGACTACGGCTTCGAGAACCGCGACGAGGAGACTATCTGTCTCGGCCTCGGCGGGGAGTCGAACCCCGCGTGGGTGTGGGTTCGCGCCTGCCCGGTCGCCGAAATCGCCGACGAACTCGACGCGCGACTCGTCGTCGACGGCGAGACGATTCTCACGGACTCCCTCGGCGAACTCCTGTCGGAACTCGACGACGGCGTCCTGTTGTCGGAACTCGTCGGCGCGGGAACGGCGCCGATCGACCCCGGCGACGCCGAGGCCGTCTGTCTCACGCTCGTCATCTGGGCACCGGAGACGCTGGCGAGCGAGCCGGACACCGTCCGGGCGCTGAAGCGCGCGTCGCCCTTTACCGTGACCATCGACGCCTACGCCGAACAGTCCCGACACGTCCCGACGCCACGGCGCCCGATCGAGGGGCTAAACCCCTCGTTCACCTTCCCGGCGTGTGACCCGACGGGTGGCGACGAAGGCGACGAGGACGACGGCGATCACGGTAAGGCCATCAGCAACGTCTCCCTGTGTACGTCGACGCCGATCGACCCGAGCGGAGTCACGTGGACGGTCGTCGATCCGGACACGGGCGCGGACGCGACCGGCACCGTCGCCGAACCGTTCGCCGTGCGCATCGAGTCGCCCGAACCGATCGACTACGCGGTCGTCAAGGCCAGCTTGGACTTCCGGCGGTTCGACGTCGGCGGCGAGACGGTAGTTACCGTCACCTCGACCGGCGGGACGCTCCTCGACGTGCCGAAAAACGCCGCCAACTGCGTCTGTGAGGACGAGTCCCTCAAAATCGACTGGGACCGCGACGCCGGCGCGTTCGGCGCGCCCGAAGCGAAGACCTGTGGTGGGAATGCGGTCGAGGAGGCGTCGACCGACGAACGGACGGGCGACGATTCACTCGACGATGGCCCGGCCGATGACGATTCACTCGACGATGGCCCGGCCGATGACGATTCACTCGACGATGACCCGGCCGATGACGATTCACTCGACGATAGCCCCCCGAGCGGCGATCCCCCCGATGGTGACCCGTCGGAAGGTAGTCCGCCCGGGCCGACCGGCGGGGAGACGAACAGTACCGACGACAGGCGCGGCGACGCGCCCGAGCCGACCGGCGGCGGACGCCCACCGAACGGAGACGACAAATGAAATCGACCATTCAGCAGACACTGGTGCCCCGGACGATCGGACGAGCGTTGCTCGTCGTCGTCTTGCTGGCGCTGATTGCCCCCTTCGTCGTGTACGCGGTCCCCGCGACCGTCGGCGGCGAAGTGAGTTACGTGGTCCTGACGGCCAGCATGACGCCGGCCATCGCGCCCGGTGACGTGATCGTCGTCGACGCCGTCCCTGCCCGGGACGTTGCCGTCGGCGACGTGATCGTGTTCGAACAGCGGGCGGGCGATCCGATCCCGGTCACGCACCGCGTGATCGCCGTCGACCGACCGGCCGACGCCCCGCCATCTTTCCAGACGAAGGGTGACGCCAACGAGGACGCCGATCTGACGCCCGTGACGCCCGACCGGCTGGTTGGCCGGGTCGCGTTCACTATCCCGCTGATTGGGTACGTCATCCAGTTCGCCGGGACACCGACGGGGTTCGTCGCGCTCGTCGTTCTCCCCCTCGGACTACTGGTCGTCACCGAAGTCGTCGATCTGCTCCGATCCGGACGGTCGGGCGAGTCGGGGGCGAACGACGGCGACGACGGCGACGACGCTGGCGGCGCCGTCCGCACGCCTCCCGCGGACGCCGACGCGACCGGATCGACGACCTCGGGCACGGCTACAGCCACAGCCACAGTCACGGTCGATGCGGACGATCAAGTCGTGATCTCGCCGACCGACCTGACGCTGACGAGCGTAGCACTCGGTGGCTTCGCCGTCTACGCCGGCTACGCGGCCGTCCAGGAGATGACGACCGTCTCCGTGTCCCTCGCCGTCGCCGTCGGGGCACTCTTTGCCCTCGCGGCCGGCATCCGCGTGTTCGGCCTCTCGAACGCCTCGGACACGTCGAACACCGAGGGCGACGCCACGGTCACGGAGGCCGGTCCCGTGCCGACGACCGAAGCCGACGCGGCGACCGACGGTGGCGACGCCGGCGTCGAGCCGACGGCCGACACCGACACGAGGCCCGAATCGGAGCCGGTTACGTCGGCGCCGACGTCCCCGAAAACCGGTGGTGTCGGTCGATGAATCTCGTCGACGGTCGCGTCCTTTTGCCCGTCGTCGTGGTCTGCTGGCTGACGTTCGCGACCGCGTTCGGCGCTGCCTACACCGTCGCGGTGTTCAGCGACACCGGCGGCGTCGACGCCACCGTCGACGTGTCCGACCTCCCGGTGATCGAACCGGTCACGCCGCCCGGACCACCCTCGGCGCCCGGGTTCGCTGCCACGGGCAACGGCTCCAGTGGAGGCGGCGTGTCCGCCTCGGACGCTCGGGGCGGTGCGCCGTCGCCACCGGGCGACACGCAGTCCGGTGACGCCCCGTCCCCGGCGAGCGCCGGCGAGGACGCCGGTGCGCCGTCCACGTCGGGCGAGAACGACGGTAACGGCGCTGACGACGCGCCCGGCCCGCAGTCGGCCGGTGACGCGGGTACCGGCGCCGACGACGCCCCGAGCGGCGACGCTGACGGCGGACCGAGCGGCGGTTCGGACGCCGACGGCGGTGCCGGTGGCGCCGACGATAGTTCGAGCAACGGCGGCGCGAGCGCCGAGTCCGACGGATCGGATACTGGCGATAGCGGCGGATCGGACGCCGGAGGGTCGAACGCCGGCGATTCGAGTGACGACGACTCCGCGAGCAGTTCGAACCGTGGAGATTCGAGTGACGACGACTCTGGAAGCTCCAGTGGTGGCGACTCTGGAAGCTCCAGTGGTGGCGACTCTGGAAGCTCCAGTGGTGGCGACTCTGGAAGCTCCAGTGGTGGCGACTCTGGAAGCTCCAGTGGTGGCGACTCTGGAAGTAGTTCGAGTAGCGGCGAC
>Ga0207720_100242_pt1 | contig 46250 bp, 49 predicted proteins | sample A23P2SouthBayCA_2_FD_187751 | JGI IMG/M metagenome (GOLD analysis project Ga0207720, IMG submission 187751) | Aerobic enrichment media microbial communities from Eden Landing Ponds, California, USA - A23 E3 (2) (SPAdes) | ecosystem: Environmental > Aquatic > Marine > Unclassified | place... | reverse complement strand
CGGACCGCCAGCGGAGATCGTCACGGCCGACCTGCTGGCGGACGTGTTTGGCATCGAGGCGACAGTCGAAACGGATTCACAGGGTGTGCGGATACGACCCGTCCGGCCGCTCCCGCGGCCATCGGACGACCGACCACGATGACGACCGACAGAACCCCCACCGAACACTGGCGCGTGATCCTAGTCGCGATTGTCGTCGTACTGTCGGGGTGCCCGGGTGACACGTCGAACGCTGCGGACGACATCGAGTCAGACGTACCCGAATCGCCGTCGGAGCCGGCACCATCGTCGACAGCGGCCGAATCGACACCGATCACTCGGACATCGGCGGAGACGTCCGGCGGAACGGATACCGATGCTCACCCCCTCACAGAGGGGATACTCAACGAATCGTTCGTCGTCGGAACGGGATCGAACCGAATCCGCTACACGATCACCAGTATCGGTCGAGCCGATCGCGTCGGGGGTGAGTTCGGTATCGGCGCCGACGCACAGTTCGTCGTCGTGGGAGTCACGGTGACGAACCTCGGTGACAACATCACTCGCGTCACCGGCGATGCGTTCACCTTGGTCGCGGGCGACGGGAAACGATATCCAACGGACGGGCAGGCGATGAACGCCGCCGAAGACGCGCTCCTCGTTCGAGATTTGGCCCCGAACGCGACCGTTCGTGGGGTGCTCATCTTCGACGTGCCGCCGACTCGAGAATCGCTTCGGCTCCGCGTGACGGTCCCTCGGTCCTGAACCGACGCCTCGTCGGGTCTACCGACGATCGCCAACTACGGGTTCGACGGTACACCCAGAACGCACTCCCGAAAATACAGTTCAGCTGATGAGTGGACCTAGCACGACTAAAGCCGTCGCTGGGAGATCGAGAGCGGGTACGGGTCGATCACGTGAGGTATGGTGTCACGACAGCGAAGAATTTCGTGCTTCGGTTCGTCTACGTCGCGTTCGCGTGTCTGCCGTACTCGATTCGGCGTACCGTCGATATGCTGGGACAAGTCGAGTCGACTGGCGAATACGAGCGTTCGCCCGTCGTGAAGGGCCAACACGCTGACGCTGTCGAAGGAGAAGTCGGCTAGTGAGCGGCTCTAGCTGCGTAGCGCGGATGCCCGAGTGGCAACGCTGCCGGACGTCGGCGAAATTCGATTAGGATCTGAAGCAGATTCCGCTCGTCGACTCGGTCCCCCCTAACGAGTCCGCTGTACCCGCTGTAGTCTCAACTTCCCTGGTCGACGGACGTTGAGACTACGGTTAGGGGAAGCTGTAGCGGGTAGAAGCGTGGGCGTTCGAAAGTGGCTACCGTAGTTCGTCAACGAGAGCAATAGTCGCGTTATCGACGATGTCGTCCGCCAGATTGCCCTGCCAGAAATCGATATCCTCACGGCTGATCGATTGCACACCCCAGGGGACGATCCGGCTCTCGTCTGGCGTACCACCACGAAGCCAACTCTCTTCGGGAATTTCGATGAACCCGTCCATCCACGATTTCGACGTCAAGGTCAGCGCGATGTACTGCTCGCCGTGAAACGGCCGTGCCTCATGGTTTGAGAGAATGAGCCAGGGCCGAGCGTCCTCCTCACCGTTGAACGGGTCGTCACCGTAGACGACGTCGCCACGTTCGAAAATTGGAGTCTCTTCGTCGGTCACTGTTCGTCCTCGACGCTCGGATGTGGTTCGCTGGGCGCGTGTTCGCGCCAGGACTCCTTGTCCTCCGTACCGAGTTGGTCGTTGAACAGGGCAGTCGCCCGTTCGTAGCCGCTGTATCCGTCGAGGCGCTCGGTGTCGTCGGTCACCGCCCAGTACGTCGCCTTGTGTTCGACCAGACCACGGTCCTTCAACCGTGAGAGCGCAGTGCTGACCGCGCCCTCGTCGACGCCGATCTGGGAGGCTATTTCGCGGGCCTTGAACGCACGATCGTCGTTAGCGGCGAGAAATCCAAGGACTTGATCTGGGACCGAAAGCTCTGCGAGATCGTCCTCGGTCGTATTCTCGAAGGTGTCTCGGTCAATAGACATCGTTGAATGGAGGTACGTTATCCGCTGTAAAGAGCGTTAGGAGTGAAAGCTGTGAAAATTCCGAAGAAGAAATCACGTTGATCGTACGCGGTTCCAGAACCGTATGCATCGAGACGACCGGTCTCAACATCCCTGGTCGAAGGTTCGTATAGCGACATACGATTTATAGGATCGGGTCGAACCGGAACGCGTGTGGTCCGTCGAGCGCTTTAACTCCATCCCGAGCGAACGTGAGGGCACGTGTGGCCGGTACACGCTCTTCACCTCGACCGAGGACCTGGCCGAGCGATTCGGGACGGAGACCCCCGACCTCGACGCCCGATACAACTGTGCACCGGGACATTCCGGTGGTGACCGACGCGGACCCGGGTCGATTCGCCCACCAGCGGTGGGGGTTGATCCCCGAGTGGGCGGACGACGCCTCGACGGACCCGATCAACGCGCGGGCGGAGACGCTGACCGAGAAGCCGAGCTTCGCCGGCGCGGTCGAACACCGCCGGTGTCTCGTCCCCGCGTGGGGTTCTACGAGTGGGTCGACCGAGCGGACGGCAAGCATCCCTACCGGGTGGCGTTCGAGGACGGCCGCCCGTTCGCCATGGCCGGAATCTGGTCGCGGTGGGAGCCAGCGGCGCGACAGACCGGGCTGGGTGAGTACGAGAGCGGCGGCGCGTCGGGCGAGCCACTCGTTCGCCGTCGTGACCACGGAGCCGAACGACCCGGTCGCCGATTTCCACCACAGGATGGCGGTCGTCCTCGACCCGGGCGAGGAGTCGACGTGGCTCCACGAGTCGGTCGACGAGGCCCTCGACTGCTGTGAGCCGTACCCCCTGGACGCCCTGACGGTCCACCCCCGTCTCGACGCGAGTGACCAATCCGCGAAACGGAAGATCCGTCGCTGGTCGAGCACGCGTGACGTGTACCGCAACGCCCGGTTTTGATATTTGTGTATTTGGTTCTAACGAGTTCGCAAATACAGTACTACAACCACAAATACAAGGCTCAGCAGGGGTGAATTGTGGAACTGGTAGCACAAATAAGGGTCTTTATCCCCCTAACTGGGACCAGTTTGAAGTAACCAGCAATCGAGGGGTGACGTATGGCAGACGACGCCGTTCCAGTGAAGACGTACGTCCCTCCCTACCAGAAGGAACGCTGGCGCGAACACGCCGACCGGCTCGGCATGAGTCAAAGCGAGTTCGTCCGGACGATGGTCCAGGCCGGGCGTCGCGACTTCGAGGTGCCCGCCGCCGCGGAGAAACCCGCTGAAGAGGCATCTTCGGGGCTCGAACCCCAGGTGAAAGACGCTCTCAGCGGGGACGAACACCGTTCGTGGGACGACCTGCTCGAACAGGTGACCGACGGGGTCGAAGACCAGCTGGAGGCGGTACTCGCGGAGCTACAGGAAGCGAACGTCGTTCAGTACAGCGGGCGACAGGGTGGCTACCGGCTGGTGGAGGAGCCATGACCGAAGTCGAGGTCGACGACCCGGTGGGCTACTTCCTGCAGGATATGACCTACCACGGGAAGACCGATCGAACGCGGGCGGCCTACGAACGCGTCCTCCGAACGTTCGAATCGTTCCTCGCCGACGAACGGGGCGCGACGCCGGCGACGGCGGAACACCGGGACTGCATGGCGTGGGTCCACCGCCTGCGCGGGTCCGTCGCCGAGAGCACCGTCGCCACCTACGCGGCCTACCTCCACCGATTCTACGCGTACATGACGCAGGTCGGCGCCTTCGACGCCAATCCGATGACACTCGTCGTCGAGGAGATGGACGAGCGGATCAACACGGACCCGACCCGGCGCGAGATCACCGTCCCGGAGATGCGGGACTTCCTCTCGGAAGTGGCCCACCCGCTCGACCGCGCGCTACTGATGACGATGCTCAAGACCGGTCTCCGAGTGGGCGAACTGTGCAACCTGGACCTACGGGATCTCTCGATACCGGCGACGCGAGCGGTGTTCGACGCGTCGATCCGCCCCCAACTCGACGGACGGGGCGACGCCCTATTCGTCGCGGCCGACCGTGCCGTCGGCGACGAAATCGAGGGTGAACGGCGGACGGCGGCGAACAAACGCAAACGCGCGACGGTGATCCCCGTCGACGAGGAGTTACGGACGGCGCTGCGTCGGTGGCTGGCGATCAGACCAGACCCCGTCTCGAAGGCGAATCCGCTGTTCGTGAGCACGCGCGACGACTGGGGGAAGCGAGTCACCCCGCACGTCGTCCACCACACCGTGGAGTCTCACGCGCGCGAGCGCGGATGGCACCGCGACGGCGGTGGCGCGGAGGAGAACGTCACCCCCCACTACTTCCGGCACTTCTTCACGACCCACCTCCGGGACCGCACCGGCGACCGCGGGATCGTCAAGTACCTCCGAGGCGACGTGGCGAGCGACATCATCGACACCTACACCCACGACTGGGGTGATCGCGTTCGTCGGACCTACGAGACACACATCTACCAGTTCGCGAGTGGATAAATCGTATGTCGCTATATCAAATGCGGATCGGCGGCAGGACTCACTCCCGGTCGGTCCAGAAGTCGAACGAGCGCCCCGGGGCGAAGACGTCGAGTCCGACCGCACGCTCCTCGCCGGTGTTCTCGACGCGATGGGATTCCCACGGCGACAGGTAGACGGAGTCGTACCGGCCGAGCGTCACCTCGTCGTCCTCGGTGTAGACGGTCAGCTCTCCCTGTAGAACCAGGCAGACCTGCTCGTTCTCGTGGTCGTGCATCGGCGAGGAGTGGCCCGGCGGCTTCTCGAACCACTCGAACGAGAACCGACCGCTGCCAGCCATCGACACTCGGCGCCACCCCTCGTCCGGTTCGTACGTCTCCGCCTCGTCGAACGCGACGGGTTGCATGGCCGTGGAGTGGTGACGATCCATCTAAAGGCTGATCTTCCTCAAGCGACGCCGGGACAGTGCCGCGGCGGGGGCGATGGCCGACAGTATAAGATGCGGCCCGCCGAGTGCCGGAGTATGGGAGACGGTCAACGGAGGGACGACCCGTGACGGTGCAGCTGCCGAGCGAGATCGTCGTCGAACGATTCCTGCCGACGGTGCGCTCGATGCTGGCGGCCGAGCTGGCGGACCGTGGCTTCGCACAGCGGGAGATCGCCACCCGCCTCGGCGTGTCGCAAGCGGCGGTGAGCCAGTATCTGGCGGGGGAGCGACGCGGGGAGGAGCGATTCGTCGATCACCCGCGGATGCAGGGAACGGTCGAGCGGATCGCCGAGGGGTTCGACGCCGGGACGATGGACGACTACGAGGCGCTGGCCGAACTGCTGGAACTCGTCCGCGCGTTCGAGGACCGGGGACCGATATGTGCGATCCACGAGGAGGAGATGCCGGCGCTCGAAGGGACGGGCTGTGACCTGTGCGTGCGCGGGCGCGACCCCGCGGTACAGGCAGAACGCGAGGTGCTGTCGAACGTCCGTCGGGCGGTCCGGCAGTTCGCGAACGCACCGGACGTGGCCGAACACGTCCCGAACGTCGGGACGAACGTGGCGATGGCGCTCCCGGACCCGACCGACGAGACGGACGTCGCCGCCGTCCCCGGACGGGTCCACGCGATGCGTGGCGGGATCAACGTCCCCGCGAATCCGGAGTTCGGGGCGTCACACCACGTCGCGAAGACGCTTCTCGCCGCGACCGAAGTCGACCCGACGGTACGTGGAGCGGTCAACCTCGCGACGAGCGACGCCCTCCTCGCGGCCGTACCGGACGGGATGGACGTCACCTCGTTCGACGCCGGATACGAGAACCGGCGGGAGCGCCTCGATTCCCTGTTCGAGGCGGGCGTCCCACAGGTCGTCTATCACGAGGGCGCGTTCGGCATCGAGCCGATCACCTACGTCTTCGGAACGAGTGCGGTGGACGCGGTCGACCGGGCGGTCACGCTCGTCGGCCGCGCCGACGCTCGATAGCGTGCCGTACAGTCCATATCGCGATATCGAATCGGATGGCCCAGCAAGTGTAAATAGTCCGCGTGCGAAGGAGTCGCAGAACGGGCCGATGGAGGAGACCATTCGAGTCCTGCTCGTCGACGACGCGGCCGACTTCGCAGCTATCGCGGCGAAACTGCTCGAACGCGAAGACGACCGCTTCGACGTGACGGCCGAGACGGACCCCTCGGCAGGTCTCGACCGCCTGGAATCCGAGGGGTTCGACTGCCTCGTCAGCGACTATCGGATGCCGGAGATGGACGGGATCGAACTGCTGGCCGCCGTACGTGAACGAGAGCCTGCGCTTCCGTTCATCCTGTTCACCGGCGAGGGGAGCGAGGAAATCGCGAGCGACGCCATCTCCGCGGGTGCGACGGACTACGTCCGGAAAGGGACGGCGGCAGATCAGTACGCCCTCCTAGCCAACCGAATCCGTCAGGCCGTCTCGAAACGGCGAAACCACGAGCGAGCCAGGCGATTCGAGCGGCTGCAGGAACTCACCCGCGAGGTGAATCAGGCGCTCGTTCGAGCCGACGACGCGGCGACCGTCGAACGAACGGTCTGTGAGCGACTCGCCGCAGCCGAGCAGTACGCCAGGGCGGCAATCGTCACGCCGACCGTCGACGACGGGACGCTCTCGGGGGTGACCGTTCGGGCGGGCAAGACGGACGACGTCGACTTCGCGGAGGTGCCCGCGGTCCGAGCGGCGGCGACGGAGCGCGAGCCGGCCGTTTCGGCGACGACGGCGACGGCCGGGGCGGGAGTCAACGCCGCCGTGCCGCTCGACTACGAATCGGAGCGATACGGGATACTCGTGGTCGGGATGACGGCCGACGTGCCCGTCGACGAGTTCGAGCGCGATCTCCTCGCGGAACTCGGGATCGACGTCGCCAGCGCGCTCCACAACCTCGACATGCGGGACGATCTGCGCGAGTCGGAAGCGAAGTATCGGCGCTTGGTCGAGGGAAATCTCGTGGGCGTGTATCTCATCCAGAACGGCGAGTTCGAATACGTCAATCCCCGCCTCGCGGCGATGTTCGGCTACACCCAGGAGGAGCTGCTGTCGGACGTGACGCCGTTCGATCTCGTGATCGAGACCGACCAGGAGAAACTCCGGCGGAACATCCGCCTGCGCGTCTCGGGCGAGACGGACGACCTCCGATACACGCTTCGCGGGCAGCGGAAGGACGGCACCGAGATCGAGTTCGAAGTACACGGCGGTCGAATCGACTACCAGGGCGAACCGGCAATCGTGGGGACGCTCCTCGACGTCACGGAACAGAAACGGTACGAGCGCGAACTCGAGCGCTCACGGGCCGAATACCGCGAACTGTTCGAGTCGTTTCCCGAGGCCGTCTTCGTCCGCACCGAGGGCGACACCTTCCGGGCGGTCAACGACGCCGCAGTCGACCGACTCGGCTACTCCCGTGACGAGCTCCTGTCGATGCGCCCACGGGACATCAATCCGAACGAGGACGGGGCCGCCGAAGCCGACAGGATCGCGAGCCTCAGTAAGGACGAGATCAAGCGGTTCGACACCACTCACCGGACGAAGTCCGGCGACGAGATCCCCGTCGAGATCAACGCCACGCTGATCCCCTACCGGGGCGAGACGGCGATCCTGTCGACCTCCCGCGACGTCAGCGACCGCGTGGCGCGGGAGCGCGAACTCGAACGGCAGAACGACCGCCTCGAAGAGCTAGCCAGCGTCGCCAGCCACGACCTTCGCAATCCCCTGAACGTCGCCGTCGGACGACTCGAGTGGGCACAGGAGGAGTGTGACTCCCCGCACCTCGACGACATGGAGACCGCGCTGGACCGCATGAACGGGCTGATCGACGATCTGTTGACGCTCGCTGGGCGCCGGCGTCGCGACGCTGATCCGACCGCCGTCGATCTCGGCTCGTTCGTCGATCAGTGCTGGACGAACGTGGCGACGGGGTGTGCCCGACTCGAGAGCGACGTCGGAACGACGATCCGGGCCGACGAGAGTCGGCTCGCACAGCTGTTCGAGAACCTGTTTCGGAATAGCGTGGAACACGGCGCCACTAACGGTCGGCCGCAGGCCGGCGACGGAGAATCGACGCTACGTGACGACGAGAACGCCGTGACCGTCACGGTCGGCACGCTCCCGGGGGGGTTCTACGTCGAGGACGACGGTCCCGGAATCCCCGAATCGGACCGCAATCGGATTTTCGAGGCGGGGTACTCGACGAACGACGACGGGACGGGACTCGGTCTCACCATCGTCCGGGACGTGGTCGAGGCCCACGACTGGGAGATCTGCGTCGGCGAGAGCGAGACGGGCGGCACCCGCTTCGAGATCACCGGCGTCGAGACGGATTAGGCGCTCTCGAACTCTTCGCCGTAGTCGCCGCCGTAGCGGATGAAGAAATACGACAGGCCGAGGACGGACAGCAGCGCGGCCGTCAGCCCGATTGCGAGGGATTTGGCGCTGTCGGGCACGGCAGGAGCGCCACCACCGCCACCACCGCCACCACCGCCGCCGTCGCCGCCGGAGTCGGGCATCTCGCCGACGACGAGGACGCCTTTCATCCCGAGCGCGCGGTGGGGCTGGCAGAAGTACTTCACGACGCCTTCCTCCTCGAAGGTCTGTTCGAACGTGAATCCGGCTTCGGCAGTGAGTTCGCTCTCGAAGTCGGCGCCCTCTTCTGACTCGACGTTGTGTTGACCGCCCTCGCCGGTCCACTCCCAGACGATGGTCGTCCCGGGATCGACCTGGACGGCCGGCGGGCCGAACGCGAAGTTCCCGCCGTTGCCCTCGGCACCGACGGAAACCGCCACTTCGTCCTGTCCGGTCGCGTCGGCGACCTCGCTGTAGTTGCCCACGTCGCTCATCCACCCGTCGAACGACGCCTGCGCCGAGGCGGTCCCGGCGGCGGTCGCCGTCGCCGCTGTGCCCGCGACGGCCGTCAGAAACCCACGTCGCGAGACGGAACGATCGCTTCCCATACCGGGGGTTGCGGGCCATCCTACGAAAACCTGACTATCCGAGTCCGACGGCGTGGCCGGGTTCTCATCGAGGGGGATCGACCCCCTACGCTTACGGGGGTGTCGTGTGGATGGTACGCCATGGCGAAACGACTGCTCGTCCCGGTGGACGGATCGGACCCCGCAGACACCGCACTCGAGTTTGCCCTCGAAGAGTATCCCGACGCCGACATCACGGTTCTGTCGGTCATCGACCCGACTGACGTTGGGTACGGCTCGGTCGAGGCGGCCCCGAGTACGTTCGAGCGTCTCCAACAGTCCGCCGAGAAGCGAACCAAGAACGTCCTCGACGAAGCCGAATCCCGCGCCGCCGAGCACGGGATGGAGGTAACTCGGGAGACGGTGATCGGCATGCCGTCCCGTGCAATCGTCGAGTGGGCGGAGAACAACGACGTCGACGGCATCGTCATCGGAAGCCACGGCCGGCAGGGCGTCACGCGCGTACTGCTCGGGAGCGTGGCCGAATCCGTCGTCCGCCGGTCACCGGTGCCGGTGACGGTCGTCAGGTAGCTACCCTTCGGTGGAGTCGACCGGGCCGCCGTCCGGCAGTTCCCGGAACGCGACGGTGAAGTCGTTTCCGTCGAACTCCTCGACGGTCGAGTCGAGGTCGCGTTCGAGGGCCTCCAGTCGCCGAATCAGTTCGGCGTACTCCTCGCTCTCCTCGAGTTCGTGGGGCGTCTTCGCCGCTTCGAGGGTCACCTTCTTCTCGACGAGCTGGAACTTCTCCTGGAGCTGGTCGTCGTAGGAACTGCGGACGACCATCCGCTCGACGGTTTCGATGAGTTCGGGCTGGTCGACGGGCTTGATCAGATAGTCGTCGATTCCCATGTCGACGATGTCGAAGCCCGGATCGACCGCAGTCACCATGACGATCCGCACGTCGAGACCGCGCTCCTCGACCGCCTCGACGACCTCGTCGCCGGACAGCCCGGGCATCCGCCGGTCGAGCAACATCACGTCGACGCCCTCGTCCAGTTTTTCGAGCGCCTCCTCACCGTCGTAGGCCGTCCACGCCTCGGCGACCTCGTCGATCCAGTAGGCGTACAGATCCGCCAGCGACTGCTCGTCGTCGACGATTAGTACCGTCGCGTCTGAGAGCGTGGTCGTCATGTTCGGGGTCCTTGGTCACGTGGGGCGCGTGGAGGGTCGCGTGTCACCGCGACCAGGGGGGCGTCGGTCCATCGGCGCGCGCTGGAACCGGCGCCGCGCCGGTACGTCTTCGACTGTCCGATCCGACTCGGAATACATGAAGTTACTGGCCGAATTATCGGCGGTGATATAGCTTTGGGGATCGTGGGCGCCGGGGCGGCGAGATCGCTACGCATCGAGTACGGTCGGGCGGACCCAGATGACGAAGTCACCGTCACGCTTGATGACCCCGCGGATCGCGTCGTCGTCGGCGGGCGACGACTCCACGTCGCCCTGCTCGACGTCGACGACCTGATCCACTTCGTCGACGATCCAGCCCATCGGCTTGCCGTCGACCGTTTGCTCCCGGTCGAACACCACGATCCGCTTGCGCTCGCCGTCGCCGTCGATGCCGAACACCGCCTTCGGGTCGATGATCGTCGTCGTCTTCCCGCGCAGGTCCATCACGCCCTCGACGTGTGGCGCCGAGTTGGGGACGACCGTGAGATCGTTCACGTCGACGATCTCCGCGACGTGTGTGATGTCGACCGCGTACGACTCGTCGCCGAGTTCGAACTCCAGTAGCTGGACCGTCCGAGAGCGCGACGTCGTCTCACTCATCGGCCGACACCCCGGTTCGACGCGGTCCGGTGCCTCTGCATACACGACTGGAGGGGCGATCCCACGTTAAGCGTACTGGTCGGATTATCCGGATTGATAACCGTGCCGGTGTATTTATTTCAGTTCTACCGGAACGGACGACCAACGAATGATCGGACGAACCCCCCCGGAGACCGGCGGACTGCTCCCGACCGTCGTGACGACCAATCCATACGACGGGGCCACGCGTCGATGAGCGATGCGACACCGCGAGCCGTCGTCGTCGACGACTCGCATTTCATGCGGACGATGCTCTCGGACATGCTCGAAGACGGCGGCGTGAGCGTCGTCGACACCGCCGCCGACGGGGCCGAAGCAGTGACCGCCGTCCTCGACCACGAACCGGACGTGGTGACGATGGACCTGCAGATGCCCGAGGTCGACGGGCTAGAGGCCGTCGAGCGGATCATGGCCGAGCGACCCACCCCGATCCTCATGTTGAGCGCACACACCGCCGACGGCGCCGACGTGACGTTCGAGGCCCTGGAGAAGGGGGCGGTCGACTTCTTCACCAAACCCGGCGGCGAGGTCAGCACGCGGATGTCGAGCAAGGAAGACCAGCTCGTCCGCAAGGTGAAAGCCGTCGCCGGCGCCGACGTCGGCGGGGGACGGACGTCGCGGTCGACGCGGGAACGGTCGTCACCCACGGCGGAGACGACGCCCGCCGGCGACTACGAGGAGGGTGCGACGGTGCTGATCGCCTCCTCGACGGGCGGACCGACGGTCGTCGAGCGGGTCGTCGGGGCCTTGCCCCGGGCGGCCGACTTCCGGATCGTCGTCGTCCAGCACATGCCGGACGCGTTCACGGACCGGTTCGCCGACCGCCTCGACGCCGCGAGCGAGTACGACGTGCGCGAGGCGGCGGACGGCGACCGCATCGGTGGCGGCGAGGCACTCGTCGCCCCCGGCGGAAAACACCTCGTCGTCGCGGGGGCCGGTGGGGGACGCCTCCGGGTCAAGCTGACCGAAGACCCGCCGGAACACGGCGTCCGTCCCGCCGCCGACGTGACGATGCGCTCGGCGGCCGAGACGGTCGACGGCCCGCTGGTCGGCGTCGTGCTCACCGGCATGGGCGCCGACGGCGCCGAGGGGGTCCAAGCCATCGACGCGGCCGGCGGCCACGTCATCGCACAGGACGAGGCGTCGTCGGCGGTGTTCGGCATGCCAAAACGAGCCATCGAACTCGGCTGCGTCGACGACGTGCTGGCTGCCGACGACGTTCCCGACGGCATCCTCGATGCCATCCGACTGGAGGTTAACGCATGAGCGAAGAGTACGTACAAGCGTTCGTCCACGAGAGCGAAGAGCAGCTGACCGACCTCAACAACTCCTTGCTGGCACTGGAGTCCGACCCCGACGACCAGGAGGCGATGGACGACATCTTCCGGACGGCACACACCCTGAAAGGCAACTTCGGGGCCATGGGCTACGACGACGCCAGCGACCTCGCCCACGCCCTCGAGGACCTCCTCGACGAACTCCGCGAGGGGGAGATGGCGGTGACGCCCGAAGTGATGGATCTGGTGTTCGCGGGCGTCGACCGCCTCGAACTCGCCGTCGAATCCATCGACGAGGACGGCGCCGTCGACGTCGAGACGGCCGACCTCGAAGACGACATCCGAGCGGTCATCGAGGACGGCGGCGCGACCGACGCCGACGGCCGGACGGACGACGCGGACTCGACCCAGGTCGACACCTTCGACGTCGCCGTCGAGGTCGGTGACTCGGAGATGAGAGGCGTCGACGGGATGCTCGTCCTCGAAGCCATCCGCGAGGAGTGCGACCTCGTGTCGGCGACCCCCGACCCCGACGCCATCGAGGACGGCGACTACGAGGACGGCTTCGAACTCGTCGTCGCGTCGACGACCGCCGACGAACTGCGGGCGACGCTCGACCGCGTCTCCGCCATCGAGGACGCGACGCTGGCGCAGGCGGGAAGCGAGGACGAGGCGGAACAAACGGACGAGACGGAGGGGTCGGTCGCGCCGGACGACGGCGGCGATGTCGACGGCGGTGGCGACGCGACCGCCGACGACGGCGCTGGCAGCACGAACGGCGCCTCGCGAGAGATCAGCTCCGTCCGCGTCGACGTGGATCAGCTGGACGACCTGCACGGACTGGTCGAGCAGCTCGTCACCAGCCGGATCAAGCTCCGCCGCGCCGTCGACGACGGCGACGTGGGGAGCGCGACCGACACGCTCGGCGAACTCGACAAGATCACCGGCAACCTCCAGAACACGGTGATGGACATGCGGCTGATCCCGATGCGGAAGGTGATCAGCAAGTTCCCACGGCTGGTCCGCGATCTCGCCCGCGAACAGGAGAAGGAGATCGACTTCCGGATGGAGGGACAGGACATCGAACTCGACCGGACCATCCTGACCGAGATCAGCGATCCGCTGATGCACATCCTCCGGAACGCGGTCGATCACGGCATCGAACCGCCCGCGGAGCGAGAGCGAGTGGGCAAGGATCGGGAAGGCACAATCGAACTCCGGGCGAAGCGGGAGCGCGACCACGTCACCATCACCGTCGAGGACGACGGCCGGGGACTCGACGTGGACGAACTCCGGCAGAAGGCGGCCGAGAAGGGCGTCCGGAGCGAAGCCGAACTCGACTCGATGGAGGACACGGAGGTGTACGATCTGGTCTTCCACCCCGGGTTCTCCACCGCCGACGAGGTGACCGACGTGAGCGGCCGGGGCGTCGGCATGGACGTCGTCCACAGCACGGTCAAACAGCTCGACGGTTCCGTGAACGTCGAGAGCGAGCACGGCGAGGGGACGACCGTCACCCTGCGCTTGCCGGTGACCGTCGCCATCGTCAAGGTGCTGTTCGTCGAGGTCGGAGAGGAGGAGTACGGCGTCCCGATCAAGAACATCGACGAGGTGAGCCGACTGCCCGAGATCGAGACGATCAACGAGGAGCCGATGATCGAACACGACGACGACATCTATCCGGTCGTCGACCTCGCCTCCGAACTCGACGTGCCCGGGGAGACGGCGAACGGCGACGGGATGCTCCTCCGCATCCGGAAGTCGGAGCGTCGGGCCGCGCTCCGCTGTGACGCCGTGAACAAACAGGAGGAGGTCGTCGTCAAACCGCTGGAGGGCGTCCTGAGTGGTATTCCGGGTCTCAGCGGGACGGCCGTCCTCGGCGACGGGAACATCGTCCCGATCCTCGACGTGGTGACGCTCTGAGCATGAGTGGGACAACCAAGTCGTTCGAACGGCTGCTCGATCACCTGTCGGCGGAGCTCGACTTCGAATCCTCGTACTACAACGAGTCGTATCTGGACCGCCGGATTTCGGCCCGAATGCGCCGCCGGGACGTGGACGACTACGACGACTATCTCGACCTGGTGCGCTCGGACCCGGAGGAGCCACAGGCGCTGCTCGACTCGCTCTCGATCAACGTCACCAGCTTCTACCGCAACCCCGAGGCGTGGGAGCCGATCCGGGAGGCGTTGCGAGAGGTGACGGCCGGTCACGGGCGGACGACGGTGTGGAGCGCCCCCTGTTCGGACGGGCGGGAACCCTACTCGCTGGCGATGCTCTCCCTCGACGACGACGAGATCCGAACCCGGGGGCTCGACATCGTCGGGACGGACATCAACGCGGACGTGCTCGAACGGGCACGCGAGGGCGTCTACCGCACGACCAAGACGCGGGACGTGGCCGAAGAGCTCGAACCGCTCGACGACGCCGAGCGGTACGTGGACCGCGAGGGCGACACGTTCGCCGTCCAGGACGAAGTGAAAGACCTCGTCACCTTCGAACAGCACGACCTCATCGCGGACGAGCCGAAACACGGCGTGGACCTCGTGCTCTGTCGGAACCTCCTCATCTACATCAACACGGAGTCCAAACGAGCGGTCGTCGACACCGTCCTCTCCTCGCTCCGCGAGGGCGGGTACCTCGTCATCGGGATGACCGAGACGTTGCCGCGGGAGAGCCGTGACGGGGTCGAAACGGTCGACAAACGTCGGCGGGTCTACCGGCGGGCGTAGCATGTCGCTCTACCAGCTCGAGAAGGACGGCGACGTGGACTCCCTCCTCGATCACCTGAAGCTCAGCGACTCGCCGTCGATCCGGAAGCGGGCCGCCGAGATCCTCGGCGACGTGGTCGGGGACGAGCCACAGGCCGTCGACGCGCTGGTTCGAACGGCACGGTCGGACGACGACGAGGAGGTTCGCGGCGCCGCCATCGACGCCCTCGACGCCATCGGCGGGGAGGCCATCGAACGGCTGGTCGCGGAGATGGCCGGCGTCGACGCCGACGGCGCCGACTGGGTGCGCGCCGAAGCGTTCGTCGAGACGCTCTCGGCCGACCGGCCGGAGCTCCGAATGGCGGCCGCGAACGCGCTTCGCCGCCTCGGCGACGCCGGGGCGCTCCCGGCGCTGGTCGAGGCGCTCGACGATCCGAACTCCCGAGTCCGCGCCAGGGCGGCGCGGGCCTGCGGCGCCATCGGCGACGACCGGGTGGCGGACGCGCTCGGCGCCCGCCTCGACGACCCGGTCGGCCCGGTGCGCCGCGAGGCCGCGGACGCGCTGGCCGCCATCGGCACCGACCAGGCGCTCTCCCCGCTCCTCGGTGCCGTCACCGACGAGAACGACGAGGTGCGCTACGCCGCGGTCATGGCGCTCGGTGGGTACCAGGGACCGGCGGCCATCGACCCGCTGATCGAGGCGCTCGACGACGACAGCGACGTGGTGCGGCGAGCGGCCGTCTTCTCCATCGTGGAGTTGCTCGCGGCCGCGCCGACGGAACAGAGCCACCGCATCCGCGAGACGGTCGTGGATCGGCTGGGTTCGGCCGACCGGAGCGTCGTCGACCCGCTCGTGGAACTCCTGGCGGAGAGCAACCAGCCACGCGAGCGGCGCAACGTGGCGTGGCTCCTCGGGCGCGTCGCCGGCGACGAGGGGTACGACGACGCCGTCGGGGCGCTGATCGACGCCCTCGACGCCGACGACGGCACGACTGCCCAGTTCGCGGCGACGAGTCTCGTCGAACTCGGGGGTGAGACGGTCGAGGACGAACTGCTCGAACTGCTCGAAGATCCCGACTGTGCCGAGGAGACCCGGTCGAAGGCGGTGTTCGTCCTCGGCAAGGTGGGCGGTGAGCGTGCCCGCGAACGACTCGAAGAGCTGCTGGACCGCGCCGGCGACGAGGCAGTCCGCAAACAGGCCTTCGCCGCGCTGTCGAAGCTCGGGGGGCGTCGATGAGCGAGGGCGAACGCAAGATCGTCGACACGCGCGGGAAGTTCACGCAGGTCGTCAAGGACGGCCGCGAGCTGAACGACGCGGCGTGGACCGAGGGGCGAATCCTGCTGTCGAACAAGCGGCTGGTACTCGCGAGCAGTGGGGGCAAGCGGACGATCCCGCTCTCCAAGATACGGAGCCTCGACGGCCGGACGGACGTGAACCAGCTCGTCGCGAAGGTGTCGGGCTACGTGAGCCTCCAGTTGACGACCAACGACGTGGTGCTCGTCTCGGCCGAGGACTCCGAGTCGTTCGAACGGCTGCTGTATCGTGCGCTACTGGATCGGGCTGTCGTCCTCGCGCGCCATCCCGCGGTCGAGGGGGGCGTCGTCACCGACGCCGAGTGGACGAAAGCGCGGCTGAAAATCGAGGAGAGCGCCGTCGCCCTCGCCATCGCCGACGGCTCGTTCGTCGAGATCGATCTCGACGACATCGGCTCGATGGAGGCGAACGAGCGGTCGGTCGAGGGGGAGAAACGACAGGTGCTGGAGGTCGAACACAGCGAGGAGGGCACCAGCGTCCAGACGTACATCTCGGGGGAGGCGCGTCGGAGTTCGATCCTCGAAACCCTGCTCCGGAAAGGCGAGAGCCGGAGCGAGATCGGCGTCGACCTCTCGGAGCGGGAGAACGAGGTGTTGATGGCGCTGTACTCGGGGGTCTCTCCCTTCGAAGTCCCCGACTTCCTCGGGATGGACGTCGACGAGGTCGAATCGGTGTTCGATCACCTCATCGAACTCGAAGTGGTCGAGGAGATCCGCGTCCGGCGCGAGGTCGCGCTCAACGCCCGCGGGCGTAACATCGCCAGCGAGGCGATGAACGACCAGTAGACACCCCGAGCGTCCCGGTGGGCCGCCCGCGCCGATCCCTTGCGGAGCGGGACGGGCGGACGTCAACGGGCCGCGGCGATCAGTTGTTGATCTCTTCCAGCCGGCTGTTGACGACGACCCGTCCCTTGGGCGTCAGCGCCGTCCCGCCGTCGCTGTCGACGACGAGTTCCTTCTCGCGGAGACCGTTGAGGACCATCGTCGTCCGACTGGCGTCGGCGGCGACCACTTCCAGCGGGTCCACCCCCTCGCCGGCGGAGTAGATGGCGACGAGCACCTCCACCTCCTCGTCGGAGAGCGACACGTCCTGCAGGGATTCGACGATGTCGCTGTACTCCAGCCGGACGTAGCGTCCGAGGAGGTTCAGCACCCGCTCGGAGGGGAGGGCGACGACCGAGACGAGGGCGGTCGTCTGCGGGATGTGCCGGATGGACAGCGCGGGGCGGCGCTCGCCGCCGAGCGCCCGCGTCTCTTTCTCGAAGTCGGTCACCGTCGCCAGGTCGACGGTGAACTCCACCTCCGGGCCGGCGAACGCGAGTTCGCCCGCGTCGACGGAGAGTTTGGCCTTGCGGCTGGGCGAGTCGACGACTCGCCCCCCGCGCCGGGCGGGGTGTTCGACCGTCACCGTGCGGCCGTTCAGGTGGGCCTTGAACAGGACGGTGGCGAACTTATCCACCGTGTCGCTCTCGGCCTCGACGATGACCATGCGGCGCCCCTCGTCGGTCCGGTAGGCGATGGTGATGGAGTCGCTGAAGAACTCGTGCATCTCGGGCGGGACGTGGCCGACCGCGACGTCGAACATCGATTCGGTCGGCACCGTCACCTTGTGGTCGTCGCCCACGAGCACGAGCCGTTTCGGACTCATGACGATCCGACCGCGGATCGGGTCCTCTCGCTCCATGTCGGTCACGAAAAAGTGGCCGACGAAGTCGGCGATGATGCGTTCGTTCATCGGGCCACCTCCTCAGACACTCAACAACCCTCCCACGACCGACATGGTCAGGACGGAGACGGTGCAGCCGATCCACGTCAGGGCCACGAAATGGAGGAGGGCGTTGGCCTTGTGACCGCCGTCGACGGTCCGGATGATGAGCGCGGAGAGGACGGCGTTGATCATCACCACGCCGAGGAGGAGAAACTGGATGAGCGGCAGGTCGTACACGCCCGTGTGGATGAGCTGTCCCGCGTCGAACTGGGAGCTTGAGGAGAGGTCGAGCGACATCCCCGCGAGGATGTCGACGATCTTGAACCCGATGAAGAAGGCGAAAGAGGAGGCGGCAGTGATCCCGTACAGGAGACCGATCATCGTGACCGTCGCCTGCTGGCGCTGCTGTCGGAGCTGGTTTACGTGGTTCATGTTCGAGCTGATGAGTTCACCCAGCTGTTTGGGCTCGCCCCCCATCTGTCTACCGACGAGATACATCTCGCTGAACTTCTGGATCAGGTAGGACCGCGTGTTGGCGGTGAAATACTCCCACGCCCGATCCGGCTCGATCCGCATGTTCAGCCGTTTGAACAGGTCGTCGATGTCCTCGGTGAGCGGCCCGAAATCCTTCTTCCGGAGGGTCTTGAGGACCGCGGTGGTCGTCGACTGTTTCGCCGTCTCGCTCGCGCCGAGCGCCCGGATGAAACTCGGAAACTCGTCGTCGCGGGACTTGATGCGCTCTTCGTGCATCCGGAAGACGAGGCCCGGGATCGCGAGCGGCGTGACGGGAATAGCCAGGTAGAACGGCCGGGGAAGCGACGACACCGGGAGGATGTCGGTCAACCCGGGACCGATGCCGAACAGGTCGCCGGCGACGAGGACGACGAGCACCAGGGAGCCGACCGCCCCCACGGCGAGGCTCGCGATCATGGACCACTCGGCCTCGGGGCGGACGTCGTCGGGGTAGTACCAGATCGGGTCGTAGGGCGCCATGGTCCGGATGATGAGGAAGAAGCCGGTCTGGACGAACCCGTAGAGGACGATGACGGCCGCGACGGTCATGGTCGGGTTCGTCCCCGTCAGGATGGGGAGGACGATGGCAAAGACCAGCGCGAACGTCATCGAGAGCACCATCGACAGGTAGAGGTCCTTCATGACTTCGAGGTTGTCGAGCGTGCTCTCGTACATCGTCACGTAGTTCTGGATCATCACCTGCTGTTCGCTGAGGAGGAATTCGCTGAGTCCCTGCCCGGCGTTGACGGTGTAGGCGAGGCGGTCGAAGAAGTCGGCGAGGGGTTCGCTCGGGATGCGACGGGCGCGGCGGCGACAGGCGTCGTCGAGGCTCTGGTTCCACGTGTCGACGAGCTGGACGACTCGACCGACTTCCCTCGCGAGGGCGCCGTACTCCTCTTCCTCGGAGAGTTTGCGAAACACCTCCATCCGGTCGATGTTCGTCGTCGACAGCACCGTCATGTGCGTCATCAGGAGGTGATACTGGTTCTCCATCTCGACCCGTTCCTGACTGACGAGGAGTTTGGGGTAGGCGACGGCGGCGACGAGGACGAGACCGCCGAGGAGGGGGATCGGCAGGCGGATCGAGAGCGGAAGCTCGACGAAGACGGCGACGGCGACCGTGCCGGCGAAGAAGACGCCCGACGGAAGGACGATGAGGAGGAGATACCGCGACATCTCCATGTCCATGCGTTCGTACGCCTCGACGACCGAGGCGAGCGTCTCCGAGGCGGTGATGTCGGTCCCGCCCTCCGCGGTGGGTTCGGACGACATTATTTGTGGATGTCGAAGGGAAGCCCCTCGACGCCGTCGCGCTGGAACGACTTGATCGCCTCGTTGACTTCGTGGTAGCCGAGGATGTTCTCCTCGATCATGCGCTCGACGAGTCGCGACCGGAAATCGAGGTCGTCGTAGATGTCGCGAGTGTCGGCGTAGCCCAGGAGGGTAGCGATCTGCTCTTCGAGGACGTAGGAGTTGTTCATCCCCTGGAAGACGATTTCGTCCTCGACGGGGTCCCAGCTGAACACCTGCCGGGTGACCACGCCGTCCATCTCCTTGGAGTAGCCCTCGATCTCCTGGACGCTGGTCACCCGTCGCAACACGTCGTCGCCCTGCTTGACCCGGTTCTGGAACAGCGCCACGTCGGCGTTGTCCATGAACGTCTCGGGGACGTTGATCGGGTCGCCGGTGAACCGCTGGATCATCGAGACGATGTCGCTGGCGTGGAAGGTGAGCATGACGGGGTGGCCGGTCTGCGCCGCCTGGAACGCCATCCGTCCCTCCTCGCCACGGACCTCGCCCACGATGATGTAGTCGGGGCGGGAGCGCAGGGCCGCGGCGACGAGGTCGAACATGTCGACGTCGGAGTTCTCCTCGCCGCCGCCCTCGCGGGTGAGCAACTGCTGCCACGTGTCGTGGGGCGGGAGCACCTCGGCGGTGTCCTCGGCGGTGTAGATCTTGGAGTCGCGCGGGATGAACGACATGATGCTGTTGAGCGTCGTGGTCTTCCCCGAGGCCGTCTCCCCGACGACGAACACCGTCTGTTCGTTCTCCAGACAGAGCCAGAGGTAGGCCGTCAGTTCGGGCGAGAGCGTCCCCCACTTCGTGATCTGGTTGATCGAGAGCGGCGTCTCGTCGCCCTGGCGGATGGTGAGACTCGGTCCCTGCACGCTCACGTCGTCGGAGTAGATCACGTTCAGCCGGGAGCCGTCCGGCAGCGTGGAGTCGACGATGGGGTTGGAGTCGGAGACGGGGTCCCCGATGCGCTCGCCCATGCTCCGAATCCAGGAGTCGAACTGTTCCGGCGTCCCGAAGTCGACGGTCGTCTCGATCAGCCCGTAGGTGCCGTGGTCGACGTAACACTGGTGGGGACCGATGACGTGAACGTCCTCGTTGGCGGGGTCGCGCATGACCGGTTCCAGCGGACCGAGACCGACGATGTCGCGGTTGAGACGGTACCGGATGTTCTCGTAGGTCTGCTCGCTGACGCGGTAGTTGCCGAGACCGAGGAAATCGAGGAGGCGGTCGATCCAGTAGCGCAGACCGCTTCGATCCCGGTCGATGGTCGTCGTCTCCTGTAAGAGTTCCTCGATTCGGTCGTCGTACTCGGACTCCTCCACGGGGACGTCCTTGCTGACGCTCCGGTCCAGGAGTTCGTCGCGAATCTTCGCGAACAGGCTCTGTTCGTCGCCGGAGAGCGACGGTTCGATGGCGTAGTACTTCATGTCCTGGCCGAGGTCGCCGTAGATGTGACAGTAGATGGGTCCGCCGATGGGGTAGAGCACGTTCGGCCGGGACGTCTCGTAGTCGCTCGTCGGCTCGTCGATGAGCAAGGGAAACTCGCCGGTGATCTGCTTGAACTTCTTGAGGTGGTCCCGCAGGTGCGGCCGGTTGGCCGCGATCTGCTTGAGTTCGTCCGACGGGGTGGCGGTTCCGAGTTCGGTCATTATGCGACGCTACGACTCTCGATGACGATCCCCGTCCCCGAGCGGACGGAGTAGCCGATGGTGTCTCCGACCTGCTGTCCCATTCCTGCGAACCGCTTGACCGAGATCTGCCGACGGACGTCGTTGCCGACCTCGACCATCTCCAGTTCGAGGAAGATGTCGGCAATCGAGCGGAAGGGACCGATGGCCTCCTCGTCGACCGTCGACGGGTCGACCGTCAGCACGATCACCTTCCCCTGCGAGATGATGTCCCGGAAGAAGCCGATGATTTCGAGGGCGGCCTGGCGCTCCTCGTTCTGGCGCACCAGCGCCTCGAACTTCGGGTCGTTGCGGAGGATGGCGTCGAACGTGTCGATCACGATCACCTCCGAGTTCCACATCACGTCCGCGTTCATCAGGCGGGTGAGCAGTTCCTTGCGCTCGCCCTCGCCCTCGTCGGAGAGAGGGCCGCCGGTGTCGAAGTCGGCGTGGAGAAAGAGGACGTTCTCGTCGAGGAGGTGGTCGACCATGTCGTACGACAGCGAGTGCATCTGGTCGATGAACCCGCGGGTGGTCAGCTCCGTCGAGAGGTAGGTCACGGTGTGGCCCTCCTCGCAGAAGCCGTAGGTGAGCCGCTGGGACATGGCGCTCTTGCCCGCCCCGTAGTCGCCTTCGGCGAGGACGATACTCCCCCGCGGCACGCCGCCGCCGAGTTCCTTGTTGAGGCGGTCGTGATCCTCCAGCCCGAGCGACAGTAGGTTGGTACCAGTCTGGCTCATGTGCGGAATCTGAACACCTCCTCGTCGCCGTTGACGATGATCTTCACGCGGTGGTCGCCGGCCGTCAGGTCGGCGCCGCCGATTTCGAGGCGGATCACGTTGTTCGGCCGCCACTCCTCGCCGTCGACGACGGTGGACGTGACGTTCGTCCGGTACCGTCCGTCGAGGAGTATCTCCACGAACCGGGAGTCGTTGTCGAGCGTCGACGTGCCCGTGTTTTTCACCAGAATCGTCACCGTGTTCGTGGAGTTGTTGTAGACCGGACTGCCGGCGTCGCTGATCACCTCGATGTCGGTTCGGACCTCCTCGGAGACCTCGAGGCTCTGGTCGTCGATGCCCTGACTGAGCCGCGAGATGCCCTGTGTGAAGGTGCCGGCGACGCCCGCCGCGATGACGAGGCTCGCGATGAACAGGATGAGATGCGAGGCGGAGACGCTCGCCATTCAGAGCACCTCCGTGACGGCCACGCCGGGACCGGAGACGATCTTGACCCGGTCGGGCCGGGTCGGCGTCGTCAGTTCGAGGTGGAGCTGTTCGCCGGGGAGCCACAGGTCCGTCGAGTTGTCACCGCCGACGCGTCGGGCGGTGAAGTTGTCGCGGTACGCGTTGTCTACCAGGAGGTCGGTCGCGTTGACCGACAGGCCGGTCGTACCCTCGTTGACCACGTCGACGGAGAGCGTGTCGGTGCCGCCGTCGTACGTGACGTTCGCGACCGAGAGTGCGGTGTTCTGGCGCTCGAGCGCCTCCTCGTCGACCGCCGTCTTGGCGTCGGTCATGCGCTCGAACCCGTTGGCCGAGGCTGTGTACGCGGTCGAGAACGCGAGGAAGATGGCGACGAAGATGATCGCCGCCGACCCGCTGACGCTAAAGCCCAAAGGGAACACCTCCGCCGCCGCTCCAGCAGTCGAAGACGACCGAGTCGGCGGTCGAACCGGTCAGTCGACTGATGTAGCGCAGACTGGCGACGTGGTGGTCGATGGTGAGCGTCGACGGGGAGCCAGTCACCTCCCGGTCCGCATCGAGGTCACCGAACCCCACCAGAAAGTCGCGCAGTTCGTCCGCCGCATCCTCGCCGATCCACTGGATACGGCGGTAGTACTCCACCGCCCTGGCCGCGTCCTCGACGTCGCCCTGCTCGACGAGGTATTCGAGCCACTCCATCACGAGCAGGTCGCCGACGTAACCCGAGGGAACCGTCTCGAGGTAGGGCTTCGTCGCCCCGGAGCCCTGCATCACGGTGTTGGCGGCGAACTGCATGTCGCCGGCGTTCGTCGCCTCCTCCGAGGCGGAGGTTGCCTCGTCCGAGGTGGACGCCGTCGCGGTCGCTTCGGGAGCGGGATCTGGCTCTGGGTCGGGGTCCATTCCGGACGTTGGCTCGGGGTCGGGATCGGGTTCAGGCTCGTCGAAGCCCTCGTCGCCGAGATCTCCGAAGTCGTCTTCGCCGCCGAGGTCGTCGTCCGGCACGTCTCCCCCGTCGAACTCGTCGTCGAAGTCGTCCAACTCCTCGTCGAGCGCGTCTTCGGCATCGCCGTTCGTCGCGTCGCCGTCCTCGGCCCAGTCGGCGTCGCCGCTCTCGTACTCGTCTTTCAGTTCATCGAACGATTTGCCGGAGTCGTTTGAGTCGTCGGCCATGGTATTCTCGGTCGTCGATTCGTCGGCAATCGGTTCGTCGAAGTCGTCGTCCGCGTCGTCGTCGTCCAGAAAGTCGTCGTCCGCGTCGTCGTCGTCCAGAAAGTCGTCGTCGAAGAAGTCCTCGGCGTCGGCACCGGCGATATCGTCGTCCAGATCCTCTTCCGTCTCCTCCTCGTCGTCGTCGAACAGACCGAGCGAACCGCCGCCACCCGCCGCACCGCCACCCAAGCCGCCGTCGCCCTGCGCGTCGTCGACGAAGGGATTGACGCCGCGGGTGACCATCTCGTAGATGTCGAGCAGTTTCCGGACGTTCTCTTCGACGTCCTCGACGGTGTTGCTGATCTCTTCGTTCTCACTCCGAATGGTACTCACCGTCGAGGAGAGGCTGGCGACCTCGTTTTCCATCTCGTCGATCCGGGCTTCGAGTTCGGCCGTCGCCGCATCTCCGTCGTCGCCGTCGTCGTCGAATCCGAGACCGCCGTCGTCGAAGTCGTCGCCGCCGAAGTCGTCGAGGTCGTCGTCATCGTCGAAGAGCATGTCGTCGTCGCCGTCGCTCTCGCTGTCGGCGTCGTCGTCACTGCCGAGGAACCGCTCTAGGAGTTCCATCCAACCCCTCCCGTCGGCCGACAGTCCGTCGCGCCCATCTATCGTGTCTCTTATGGGCGTCCCATATTTTAATCGTTGTCCTTCAGTTATCACTTTTGATATATGTATGACGTGCGTCTGTCACGGGGTTCGGCGCGGTCGGGGAGCGAGGGGTTCAGAGGCGCCGCTCGTCGCCGGCGCTTTTGACGTGGAGGGTCCCGGTGTCGCCGTGAAATCGAACGGAGCGGCCCGAACTGCCGCCGATGTCCTCGGCGGTGATCGGGACACCGTGCCGGTCGAGCGTCGACCGAGCCGTGGCGACGTTGCGCGCACCGATCGATTCGTCCTGACTGTCGAACTCGAACATCGCGCTCCCGCCGGCCAGTTTGGCGGTGACGTCGTCGGCCGTGGCACCCTCGTCGTACATCGCGTTCAGCACGGCGTCGATCCCGGTGTCGGTGTACTTGGCGACGTTCGTCGGCTCGTCGGGCGCCGTCGGGAGCATGACGTGGACGAGTCCGGCGACGCCCGCGCGGTCGTCGTGGAAGCCGATGCCGAGACAGGAGCCGAGTCCGCTGGTGGTCAGCACGGCTCCGTCGGCCGTGACCGCGAAGTCGGCGATCCCGACGCGCTTGCGGGTCCGCGTCGACGACGGCGTCTCGCCGTACGTCTTCATTAGAAGAGCGACTCTCGGTTGGCTTCGAGCTGGTCGCTCCGCTCGATCAGCAGGGAGTCGAGCGCCTCTTTGAGCTTCCGCTCGTCGGGGATCGCGTAGATCTCGCAGTTGAACTCGCCTTCCGGCGTGACGACCGTGGAATCCATGAGGAAGGCGTACTCCTGGGACTGACCGAGTCGGCCGGCTATCGGACTGAGGATCGCCGTCCCGAGATCGTGAACTAGCTCGGGGGGCGTGTGGTCGATACTCGTCTGCAGGACGTTCGCCCACCCGTCGATGAACCCGCTGGTCATGATGTTGCCGAGCTCCTGGATGGCGCTCTCGCCCATGTCTCCGAGAGGGTCGTCCAGCTCCATCGGGACCGTCGCGTCGACGAGGGTCCGGGCCGACGGCTCGTCGAAGAGGATGGCGAGATAGCCGCCGGGAGTCCCCTTGAACTCCATGACGGTGCCGAGATACACCTCGTCACGGGTCGTGTTCGGCACGTCCTCTATCGGCACGAAACTGAGCCGACTGACGTCGACGTCGGTCTCGAAACCGGTCATCGACGAGACGTTCTCGGCCGCCCGTTCGGCACCCTGACGGGTCATCTCGTCGAAGACCGTCAGCTTGTCCATCGGGATGGCGTCCTCGTGGTCGTCGCTGGCCTCCAGCATCTCCGCGAAGGCGCCGTACTCCGGCAGCATGTAGATGTAGGCGTCGATCTCCTCGTCGATGGCCGTCATCTGGCTCTCGAAGACGAAGACGTGTTCCTCCTCGGCGCGGTCGAGCGCGCCGTTCGGAAGCACGTCGGTCCCGGCGCGTTCGACGTAGGTCGGCGGCGTCATGTCGACGCTCGTCGAGAGGTAGTCGGCCCACCCGTCGACGAATCCACCCATCATGATGTTGCCGATCTCCTTGACGCCGCTACGGGCCATCTCGTCGAAGCCGCCGTCGTCGTCGGTCGTCGTCCCGGGGACGAGCACGTCGACGATGCTCGCGGCGCTGTCGCGGTCGAACGCCAGCGCCGTCTCGCCCGACAGCCCGCCGCCGAGACCGATCTGGACGCCGACGAACTCCGTCCCGCCGAAGACGTCCTCGACGTCTTTCTTCGACATCAGCGTGACGTTGGTCACGTCGACGTAGGTCTCGATTCCCGTCATCTCCGTCAGCGACGCCGCGGCGTGTTCCGCCCCCTCCTGTGCGAGGCGGTTGTACGTGCCGAGCGACTGGATGTCGACCCGCATCGTCAGGCCACGACGTCGTCGATGGCTTCGAGGACGTTCGGTTTCTGGAACGGCTTCGTGATGTAGCCGTCAGCGCCGGCTTTCACGGCGTTTTTCATCTTCTCCTCCTGTCCGACGCTCGTACACATGATGACGTTCGCGTCGGGATCACTCCCCGTGATCTCGCTCGTGGCTTCGATCCCGTCGCGGATGGGCATCACGATGTCCATCATCACCAGATCGGGATCGTGCTCCCGGTAGAGTTCGACGGCCTCGACGCCGTTCTCGGCTTCGTCGACGATCTCGAAATTCTCTTCGAGGATCTCGCGCAGGAGATTGCGCATGAAATCCGAGTCGTCGACGAGTAACACTTGCGGTGGCATCTGTGCCGTGGTTTCACGACTCGACAAATAAAGACTCGGTCGCGATTCTCAGCGCTGATACGGATGCGGGCTGGCGGTCTGGTGGATCGTGTTGCCGGCGCGTTCGGGACGGCCGGTCTCAGTCTTCGGACAGCGTGACGGCCTCCTCGTTGGCGACGGCGTCGACGAGGTCACCGATGGAGTCGTCGCGGTCGAGTTCGTATCGGCCGAGCAGGCCGGTGAGCGTCCGAACCGGATACTGCACGGAGACGCTCGACTCGGCGAGCAAGATTCCGAGTACTTCCTCGACGGGCGTCCCGCCGCCGACGTGCTGGGCGTACCAGATCAGCAGCGACTCGAAGCTGGTGACCACGTCGTTCGAGACGACTTGGTGTCGGCTGACGCCGTCGTCGAACTTGGCCGTGGCGTGGAAGCCGTACTTGGCGTCGATCCCCTGGAAGTGGTCTTCGAGCCACCGGTTCACGTCCATCTCGGTGATCGTCGGATCGTCGTCCGGAGCGTCGTCCGGTTCGTCGGGACTCTCCGCGCGGGCGTCGCCGGCGTCCGCCCGCGCCTCGACGGCCTCGTCGCTCGTCGGGCCACTGCCGGTCGAGACGACGTAGCGGCCGTCGTCGAGTTCGGAGACGTTGTCGTGTCTGGTGAGGTCTAACTCCTCCTCGGTGAGGACTTTCCCGCGGTCCGAGACGGAGTCGTCTGAATCCGGTGGCATACCCTGGGCAGTGTTACCACTTGGGGTGGTGAAAAACATAAAGATTCGGTCGCGCGGCGGCGAACGGATCGAACGGGTTACAGTTCGACCGAATTCTCGCCGGAGAGCGACTGAGGCACCTGTATTCGGATGATGCTCGTCGCACCGCTCTCGGTGTTGATCCGGAGCGTCGCGGTGTCGCTGGCCTCCAGCGGCCCGTTGACGAACCCATCGTTGGTATCGAGCGCGGTCATGTTGATGGTGACCACGAGTCGGTCGGTCCGACTGTTCAGGACCAGTCCGTCACCCTGGGTCTCGTTGAGCGAGTCGTCGTCGTCCTGGAGTGCCCGCGTCCGGTCGTCGGGACCGGTCGCGCTGGTCCGGTTGATCGCCGTGCCGTTCGTGAACGCGAAGCGATCCGTCCCGTTCGGCGCGACCAGTTCGAACGTCGTCGCGCTCATGTTGATGTCGTCGGCACCGGGCGACTTCTGGACGACCATGGATATTTCGGTCACGGAGCGCGTCGTGTTACCGGCCGAAGGCGTTGCCTCGGAATCGGACAGTATCACGTTGTCGCTGGTGTTGTAGTACGAGACGTTGCCCGTCTTCGAGACCGGTTCGAGCCGGTCGGTCACCTGCGCACTGCTCTGTTGCCCCGTCTGTTCTGACTGCGTCTGGAGGAAGCCAGCCGTATTGATCAGGACGCCGGCCGCGATGGCCGCGACCAGGACCATCGCGATGAACACGATGAGCGTCCCGATACCGACTTGACCCCTATCCGTTCGTTCTTCGAACATAGTTGGATGTACCCCGAGGATCTCGGGTTCTACGCGTCTCTTGACCGAACCGAATGTTAAAGGTACACGTCCAACTATCACAGATGAATTTTGAAGGCGTCGGGACTGAGCTGCCCGGAATAGGAAAAAAGAGAGAAGGTAACGGCGATCTACAGTTCGACGGATTCCTCGCCGTTGAGGGACTGGGGCACCTGGAGACGGATGATGCTCGTCGCACCGCTCTCGGTGTTGATCCGGAGCGTCACGGTGTCACCGGCGGACAGTGCGCCGTTGACGAATCCATCTTCGTCGTCGATTGCCACCAGATCGACCGTGACCACGAGTCGGTCGGTCCGGCTGTTCAGAATCAGCCCGTCACCCCGGGTCTCGTTGAGCGAGTCGTCGTTGTCCTGGAGTGCCTGCGTTCGGTCGTCGGGACCGGCCGCGCCGGTCCGGTTGATCGCCGTCTCGTTCGTGAACGCGAAGCGATCCGTCCCGTTCGGCGCGACCAGTTCGAACGTCGTCGCGCTCATGTTGATGTCGTCGGCACCGGGCGCCTTCTGGACGACCATCGAAAACTCGGTCACCGCCAGCGACGTGTTGCCGTTGGCGTCGACACTGTCCTGTGTCGTGTTGTTGACCGTGTCGTACGCGGACACGTTGCCCGTCTTCGAGACCGGTTCGAGCCGGTCGGTCACCTGTGCGCTGCTCTGTTGACCCGTCTGTTCTGACTGCGTCTGGAGGAAGCCAGCCGTGTTGATCAGGACACCGGCCGCGATCGCCGCGACCAGGACCATCGCGATGAACACGATGAGCGTCCCGATACCGACTTGACCCCTATCCGTTCGTTCTTCGAACATTGTTTGTTGTGTAACCCGGGGTCGTGGTGCCCTCGGGCTCTGGACTATCGTTCTCGAAATCAGTAATAAAAGTACTCGCCCAAATATCATCCGTGAAAATGTAGGTACAGCGGGGCGAAACCGAGAAAATCCGAAGATAATCAGTCGTAGATGATGAGACTGTAGACGACGAGGATGAAGCCGAGCGACGAGAGCCCGTTGTTGACTAGCAGCAGCGAACGGACCCCCTGAAAGTCGGTGATGAACGCGCTGATCGCGGTCGCGATTGCAGCGGCGGCGATGAGACCGAAGCCGAGTGAGACGTGGATCATCGCACGCCGAGTCGTCTGGAGATACGCCTTGATCGCCATGCCGACCATGGTCAACCCGGAGATCACCAGGATGGCGGTCGCGGCGACATACAGATATTCGACGACGAGCATTGGGTTTCGTGAACTAGCTTTCCGTATCGAGTTATAAATCTGATCGTCATATTCTCAACTCTGATACCCCCTGTGAATCGTCGTCCGTCTTGCGCGCGTCCGACGGTACATTTTATTGTGTTCCACTATATCTAAACTGATAACGAATGGATGGGATCGAGATGCTTCGGGTTCTGGGTAACGAGTACAATCCCCAAATACTGAGTTTCGCTCACGAACCTCGCTCGGCCCAGGAACTCAGCGACGAACTCGACGTACCGATCGCGACCTGCTACCGCCGGATCGAAGAGCTGCAGGAGGCAAACCTGCTCGAACACCACGACCGCGTCCTGTCCGACGAGCGGCGCCGGGTCAACGTCTACCGCCGGAACATCGAGGAAGTCGTCGTGAACTTCAGCGAAGGAGACGTGTCGGTCGACGTCGAGGAGCGCCGGAAGATCACGAACCGGCTCGACGAGGCCTGGCGGACGCTCTCGGAGTAGTCACTCGCCGGGGAACGAGTCGCTTCCCTGCCCCATCATGGAGAAGCCGGCGGCGCGTTCGTGGACCGTGATCCCCCCGTCGGTGATGTCCATCGGGAAGATGTCCGTCTCGATGTCCTGTTTGCGCATCTTGGCGACCCAGATGTACCGGTTGACGCCCGACTCCGTCGGCGTCTGGATCAGGTAGATGTTCCCGTCGGTGAGGAAGTTCTCGAGACCGATATCCTGCTCCGGGAAGACGGCGGACTGTTCGGCGATGAGCAGCGACGTCAACCCGTTGGCCTTCAGGATGTCGGAGAACTTGAGGAGGTAGGTCCGTTTCTCCTGTTCGTCCGCGAAGAACAGTTCGAACATCGTCAGCGAGTCGAGGACGAGGCGTTCGTACTCCATCTCCGAGAACTCCTCCAACAGCAGTTCGAGCGTGTCGTTGAAGTCGTTGTGTCGCAGGAGTTCCTGTTTGTCGTAGACGCGGATTTCGTCCGCTTCGACGTGTTCGCGCCAGTCGTCGAACCCGATGGACTCGGCCGCCTGCGCGATGTCCTCCGCGTTCTCCTCGAAAGAGAGATAGATCCCCTTCTCGTCGAACTCCTGAACGCCGTTGTAGATGTACTGGAGACCGAGAATACTCTTTCCGGTCCCCGGGTTCCCACTGATCAGTACGGTCGCGTTGTCGGCGATCCCACCACCGAGGATCGAATCGAGACCCTCTATCCCAGTTCGCGTCAGCTCGGTCATTACGACACACTGTTACGTGGACTACCTGAAATAAATTCGCAACGCGGCGACACCGTTCCGAGTCGGGTTTCTAACCCAATTTTCACGTATGAGAACCCGGGGGCAACCTATTTGATTCGGACTGCCGAGGTTCGGACAATGAGGCTTTCGACCGGCGTTGACGGTTTCGACGCACTCGTCGACGGGGGACTCCTTCAGAATCGGTTGTACATTCTCAGCGGTCCTCCGGGAAGCGGCAAGACGACGTTCTCCTCGCATTTCGTCACCGAGGGTGCCCGGGTGGGGGAGAAATGTCTCTTTCTGAGTATGCACGAGACCGAATCGGAACTGGTCCACGACATGAGCGCCTACGACTTCGGCTTCGAGAAGGCGGCGCAGTCGGGGAAGTTTCAGTTTCGAAACGTCTTCGACTCGAACGCGAAACGGTTGCTGAAAGGTCCCGGCGGCAACGACTTCTCCTCGGGCGTGAAGAACATGACGAACCGGTTGGTCGGGTTCATCAACTCCCGAGAGATCGACCGACTGGTCATCGACTCGACGATGATCCTCCAGTACTTCTACCCCGACAACCACGAAGCGTTCGTCCAGTTTCTCACCTCTCTCAAGCGCGTCGACGCGACGACGCTGCTCATCTCCGAGATGACCGATCCCACTTCCTACGCCGACGAACATTACCTCGCCCACGGCGTCATCTTCATGCACAACTACATGGAGGGCGACGGGATGCATCGCGGCGTCCAGATCATCAAGATGCGCGGGACGGACATAGACAGCGACATCCACGCCGTCGAGTTCGACGACGACGGCCTGCACGTCCGACCCGACCAGCGACTCGAAGCCTGACATGTACGAATCAGAGTTCGATACCGACTGGGACGACCTCGACAAGGAAGGAGCGCTCGAACGCGCGTTCGCGCTCGGCGTCGCGCGGAGCCTCGGCGAACCGAACCACGAGGAGTACGAACGCGTCCGTGAGGCCGCCAACACGACGTACGAACGGAGCCTAATCGAACTCTCCTTCGAGGAGGGACGGCGCAAGGCGGCGGGACGAACCGCCGAGGAGTCGGCGGCGGTGTGGGAGGAACTGGTCGTCGACCCGGCGGACGTGGGGGACGAGCCGTCCGCCCCCGACGTCGAGTCGCCGACCAGTCGCCCGAGCATGATGTCACGACCGGAGCCGACGGTCGTCCCCGAGGACGGCTTGGACCGCGTTCGACTACCCGAATTTCTCCGCCGTCGCTGACGGCTACGGCTCGCCGTCTCCTTCCCGCATGAGTTCGCCCGGCTCCGTCCAGATGACGAACTCGCCGTCGTCGTCCCGTTTGACCACGCCGTTGATCCACGGTTCGTCGACCGGCGAATCCTTGACCTCCGACAGCGAGACGGTCGAGACGCGACGAACGCCGTCGACGGCCCACCCGACGCTCCACTCGTCGTCCATCCGCGTCGAGTCGAAGACGATGATGAGGTCGCCGTCGCCGTCACTGTCCGCCGCCAGCGTCTCCATCGGGTCGATGACCGTCGTGATGTCGCCGCGGAGGTCGATGACGCCGTCGACGAAGTCGGGGGCGTTCGGGATGCGCGTGACCGTTCCTTGCTCGACGATCTGTTCGATGAAGGTGATGTCCAGGCAGTACCGCTCGTCGCCGAGGACGAACTCCAGCACGGAGACGGTCTCGTCGTCGGTCGTCTCCGTCTCGGCCGTGTCCTCGCCGTTCTCCTCGACGCCGGTCGACGATACGAGGCTGTCGGACTCGTCGGGGTCGGCCACCGACGGGTCCTCCACGTCGGACGTGTCGATCTCGTCGATTGCGGCCGCTACCTCGTCGTCGAGATCGGTGGCCGAATCCGACGTGTCGGTAGTGGCGGCGGCGGCAGTATCGGTAGTGGTCTCGGCGTCGTCGACAGCGGTGGCCGTAGTATCGGCAGTGGTCTCGGCGTCGTCGACAGCGGCATCAGTCTCGGCGTCGTCGGCAGCGGCATCAGTCTCGGCGTCGTCGGCAGCGGCATCAGTCTCGGCGTCGTCGTCGCTCCCTCGACGCCCTTCGCGTAGCCGCTGGATTCGCTCCGCACGGTCGTCGCTCATGCCGTCACCTCCCGGTGGCCGATCTGACGCTCCAATCCGGCGGCGATGTCGTCGAACGTCTCGGCGACGTCGACCGACGCGTCGTACTCGAAGATCGACTGACCGGCCGAGAACGACCGCTGGAGGGCCACGCGCTTGCGCACCTCCCAGACGGGGACGTCCGTGAAGACCTCTTCGAACCACTCCAGCATGGACGCGTCCTCGTTCGTCGCTTCGACCCGATTGGCGACGACGCCGACCTCGCGAATCGAGATGTCGGTGCGGCGTTCGAGCGCCGCGATCTGGTCGAAGAGCAGTTCGATGGCGCGCTGGGACGTCGCTTCCGTCAGCGCCGGAATGAGAACGTTCCGCGCCGCGTACAGACCCGCGTCGGTGAGGTTGCCGTAGAACGGCGGCGAGTCGACGATGACGTAGTCGTAGTCGTCGGCCACGACGGTGAGCGCACGGTCGAAGAGATCCAACGCGTGGGTGCCCGGCACACCCTCGGGTGAGGCGTTGGCCGCCAGCGGTTCCAGCGCCGCCGGGTCGACGTCCACGTCCGAGCGGCGGTCCAGCCGCGCCATCAGGTTGGCGACGGTGAGTTCGTGTTCCGCCTGCAGGAGATCGATACTACTTGGCACCACGTCCATCTCCGGATGAGAGACGACGAGGTCGGCGATTGCCGTACGTTGCCTGGCGTCGGTGATGGCGTCGAACAGCGTCGGTGGCTCGCGGTCGTACGCGTCGAGGAGACCGAGCCCCTCGGTAGCGTTGCCCTGCGGATCGAGGTCGACGAAGAGTACGTCGTGGTCCCGTCGGCTGAGCGCGCCCGCGACGTTGATCGCGACGGTCGTCTTGCCCGTCCCGCCTTTCGCGTTCGTCACACACACCGTAGCTGGCGTGGTCGAGTGGGACGTCATATGATCGTTGTAGCGGCTTTCTCCCCTCTCCATATTAAAAGCGCCCGTCGGGTTCTCAGGTCTGATACTCCAGGTCGGCGTCGCCCACGGATCTCAGCGCCCGCCCCGGTCCCGTTGCCACGTACCGGTCCCAGAGGACGAGCGCCGTCGGGAGAACGAGGATCGACGCGAGATAGGAGTAGAGCACGCTCAGCGCGATCAGGAGACCGAACTGACCGAGGATGGGCGAGATAGCCAGCCAGAGCACGCCGAGACCGGAGACGGTCGTCAGCATGCTCCCCGTGAGCGCGCCGCCCGTGCCGCGCACCGTCGCCAGCAACGCGGCGTCGACGTCCGTCGCCTCGTCGTACTCCTCGACGAACCGGTGGAGGAGGTGCGCCGAGTAGTCGATGCCGAGACCGATGGCGATAGAGAGGCTCGTCCCCGTCAAGACGTTGAACGGAATGTCGAGGAACCGCATCGTCGACGCGAGCGCCGCGACGGTGAGGACGATGGGCAGGATGTTCACGAGACCGAGCGACGGGCGCCCCTCCAGCAGGCCGTAGATGGCGACGAGGAAGGCCGCCGCGGCGACCAGCGCGATGACGAGGCTCCGGAACGCCGACGCGCCGATCACGTCCGACACCGCCTTCAGCACGATGACGCCGCCGGTCGCCGTCGCCTCGAAGCGCATCCGGTCGGCCACGGCGCGGGTGTCGTCGGTGACCGCCTCCTGTGACGCGTCGGCCTCGACGGCGTACTGTATCCGCGCGCTGGAGTAGTCGTCGGTGATGTAGTTCAGCGCTCGGTCCCGCGCCGGCGAATCCAGCAGGGTGGCGTAGATCGTCCGGAGATTGTCGTCGGGGACGCCGTTGTCGTTGCGGTCGTTCCGCGCGACCAGGGCCGCGAACTCGGGGTCCCGTTCGGCGTAGTCGCGGATGACGGTCACGATGCTCGTCTCGCGGGCGTGGCCGTCGTCGGCCACGAAACTGCCGGGCGGATCGTCGCCCGCCCGCCACATGGCTTCCAGCGCGTAGTCGTGGTGTAACGGTCCCTCGACGTAGACGGTCGTGGTGTCCTCCTCCCCGGTCTGGAAGTTACGTTCGAGGAAGTTCGTCGTCCTGGTGACGGAGTAGTCGCCGGGGCGGAAGGGTTCGGGCACGTAGTCGAGGTAGGCGGGCGGCTCCTCCGGGGGGAGGAAGTCGTCCTGGGTGAACCGGCTGTCGACGCCGGCACCGTACTGGCCCATGATCGCCGTCGAGACGAGGACGACGACGAGGAACGCGCGGGGTGCCGTGCGGGCGACGTAGACGCCCACGGGGAGCACCCGGCCGAGCAGTGACTCCTCGGAGCCGAGCGCCGCCGAGCCGAACTCGGGGAGGTCGAGGCGTTCGCGCCAGCGGTCGGTCAACACCTTCGTCGCGGGGAGGAAGATACCGAAAACGAGCGCCGTGAAGACGATGCCGACGGCGGCGACGATGCCGAGTTCGCGGATCGAACTCAGGCCGCTGCTCAGGTTGGCCGCGAAGCCGAGGACGGTCGTCCCGGTGACGATGAAGAAGGCGACGAGGAGCTGGTCCGTGGAGATCCGCATCGCCTCGCGAACGCTCACGTCGCCGACGTGTTCCTCCCGGTAGCGGTTGATCGCGTGGATACCGAAGTCGATGCCGACCGCGAGCAACAGCGGCGGGATGGCGATGAGCAACTGCGAGAAGGCGATGCCCGCGAGCCCCATGAACCCGAACGTCCAGAGCATCGTCATCCCGAGCGCGACGAGTCCGAGCAACAGGTCGAACGGGTCGCGATACGCGACGATCAAGAAGAGCAGGATGAGCGCGACCGCGGCGGGAATCACCAGCCCGAGCGAGTCGTTGATGACGTTGCCCAGTTCTTCGCTCGTGATACCGCTCCCGAAGACGGTGATGTCGCCGCCGACGGAGGAGACGATGTAGTCCGCCTGCAACTGGATCGACGTGAGCGGACTGGAGCCGCTGGTCCCCGGTCCCTCGCTACCGCCGCCGGGGAGGCGGTGGGTGACCGTTCCGATGGTCGCCGAAGCCGACGCCGACCGGGCGTTGTAATCCTCGCTGAGCACGGCTTCGAGACGGGGGTTCTCCGCGACGGTCGTCCGGACCGCGCGGTCGATTCTGCCCGGCGTCGCCCGCTCGACGGCCCTGATCTCGTCGTCGAGAGAGTCTGCGGAGGGATCGAGCGTCCGGGCGACGGCGCGGGCGACGCTCGTCGTTCCCGCGACCTGGAGGTCGGGATTGTCCGCGAGCCGCTTCTGTGCACGGAGCATCCGGAGCAGCTCGGGTTTCGAGAGGACGTTCGTCCCCGACTGGATCAGCTGCGTCGTCCCGCTGTCGTCGTCGAACGTGGTTCGTTCGAAGTTGTCGTTCACCTCCCGGAGCGCCTGCTCGGCGGGGACGTCCTCGGTGAACTGGTCGGTGCCGGAGTCGGTGCCACTAGCGCCGAGACCGAGGACGAACACCCCGGAGACGAGCAGAAAGAGGAGGACCACCCGTCCGGGGCGGTCGACGATCCACGCGTCGAGGGCGTCGATGTAGCGCTGGACGTCGATTTGGGGGATCACGCGTCGGTCAATCGCTCCCGGTGTCGCCCTCACCGCTACCGGTACCGCTCCGGCGGAACCAGACGAACAGCCCCAGTCCGATCACCGCAAGCGCGCCGACGGTGATCGGCAGGAACGGGAGTCCACCGCCCTCCTGGCGTTCGACCGTTATCGGCACACGGTAGGTCTTGGAGACCTCCGTGTCACCGTCCGGGAGTTCGTACTGGAAGTCGAGCGACACCGGATACGTCTTTTCGAGCGCGTTCCCGCTCGTCGCGAGGCCGATGGTGATCGTCGCCGACTCGCCGGGGTCGAGCGTCGAGACGAGTCCCTCGTCGTCGTTGCTGCTGAGCGGCGACTGGACGAACGCCTTCGCCTCTACGTCGCGGAGGGGTTCGTCGCCCTCGTTGGTCACGCGCAGATCGATCGTCGTCGTCCGCCCGGCCACGACGGTTCGGTTGACGGCCTCGACGCTGAACCGGTCGCGCCGTGGCTCGATCACCACGCGCTCGTTGAGCGTGTCGCTACGGCGTACGTCGTCGTCCTCGTTGCGGTAGCGCACCGAGACGTTGAACTGCTGGGTGCTGGCGCTCGCGGCGTCGCTGATCGTCACGTCGAACGCGAACTCGCCCGTCTCGTCCGGTTCGAGGGGACCGAGGGCGTACTCGCCGGATTCGACGTCGACGTTCGGGTTCGACGACCGGAACACGACGACGGGGTGGCGGACGGTGTCCGGGCCGCGGTTGACGAGGGTGCCCCTGAAGGTGCCTTCCTCGCCGACCCGAAGGGTGGCGTCGGTGTCACGCAACGCGAACGCCTGTTCCCGCTCCGGGCGGATACCGACCGAGAGCGGGTCGGACGTGCGCGCGATACCGTCGGCGTCCTCGTACTCGACGGTCGCCGTGAGACTGTAGTTCCGGAGGGCCGCCTCGTCGTCGACGGAGACGGTGTACTCGACCGTCTCGGTCGATCCCGGCTCCCAGGTGCCGACGTAGCCGGTCGAACTCGTCGACCCGCTTCCGAAGGTGAGTTCGTCGGTCGAGGAGGAGAGGACGACGCTCGCGTCTCTGGCGGTCCGCGTGCCGTCGTTTTCGACCGTCACGGAGAGTGATCCCCTGTCACCGATCTGGCTCGTCGTCTCCGTGTCGACGACGCCGAACCGCGCTCGGTCGCGAACGCGGACGGTGACGTAGCTCGTCTCCTCGCGCGTGAGGTCGGTGTATTCGGGATCGCGGACCGGACCGTACTTGGCGCTGACGGTGAAGCTGTACGAGACGGTGACGGGGATTCGGTACCTGCCGGGGGCGACGTCTTCGGGGACGGTGATATTGATGGGATCGACTGACGTCGTGCCGCGAGGCACCTCACCGACCGCGACGCGGCCGGTGTTGATCTCGAACGGCGTGTTGCCGTCCTTGACCTCGACGGAGACGCCACGGGCGGTAGTGACCCGGTCTTCGTACTCGGCCGGGCCGCCGCGGCTCAGTCGGCCGTCGTTCGAGAGGGTGAGATCGAGTTCGGTCTCGGTCCCGGGTTCGACTTCGCTGGTCGAGGTGAACACCTCGATGTCCGGTCGGCCGATGACGGTTCCCGACGACTGGGACTGACCGGCGGCGACGCCGGTTGCGGCGACGGTAGCGAGGACGACGAGTGTGGCGAGGAGGAGCGAGCGGTGTGTGGCTGGCATGAATGGGGGGCTGTGGTGGGTTGGTGCCCCGAGTGCCCGGCGGGGAACTGCGAGCGGATCACGGGACCATCCGCCGACGAGACTCTCGGGAGGGTATGGGGAGGGTAGACCGAACGAAGTAAATAAGTTGTGAATGAACGTTCAGTCACCGTGGTCTTCGACCCCCCTTTCGGGACCGACACCGACGAGACGCGCCCGGCAATCGTCCGCGCGACCTACGAGGCGCTGATCGAACACGGCTACGAGAACCTCACGATCCAGCGGATCGGGGACGAGTTTCCCAAGAGCAAGTCGCTCATCTACCAGCATTACGACGGCAAGGACGAGGTGTTGGTGGATCTACTGGAGTTTCTGCTCGACCACTTCGAGACGCAGATGCCCCATCCCAGCACCCGGGACGCTCACGACTGCCTCGAGAACGTCCTGGATTTCGTCCTCGAACCCGATCCGGACGCCGACCGCGCCGAACTGACGAACGTGATGGTCGAGCTTCGGGGGCAGGCGCCACACAACGAGACCTTCGAGGAGTACTTCACGGCCAACGACCGCCAGTTCCGGCGCGACCTCGCCGACATCGTCGACCGCGGGATCGAAGAGGGCGTCTACCGACCGGTCGACGCCGAAGCCGTCGCGGAGTTCCTGCTGACGACGATGAACGGCCAGACGATGAGACGGGCGACGGCCGACGAGGGGGTCGACGCCGCGGCTATTCGAGCGGAACTCGATGCCTATCTCCGGTCGCGGCTGCTCCGAGAGGACCGGGCGAACGGCGAGAAAGAGTGACGATCAGTCGATACGGACGTGTCCAGCACCGTCGACGCTGACGGTGTAGCCCTCGTACTCGAACGTGAGGCTCCGCGTCGCCACGTCGGCCGTCGGACCGCTGAAGAAGGCTTCGAGCGCGTCCGGATCGACGTAGTCCGCGAGCGGGTCCAGATCTATCGGCGAACAGTCCTCTACCTCGCCGAGTGCCGTTTGGATCGCGAAACTGACCGGCTCGCGCCGGTCCCAGTCGATCTCCAGCAGGAGGGGGTCAGTCGTCACAGCCGTCTTCTCGTCGCCCGTTGCTGACATACTCGTTTCTTCCCTTCGACATTTATAAAATTAGTGGCCGAATTATTCGTTTTGATATTCGAAGGACCACCACCGATATGACAGCGTGGACGGAAGAGGGCAAACGAGTCGCCTCGCGCGGCTCGGATCAGCATGACACTCGAAGAGTTCGCAGCCGAGAACGCACCGACCGCGGACGACGGCACGTTCCAGTTACAGAACCGCAAACTCCTCGCCGTGGACCTCGACGGCGCCGTGACGGCGCTCGCGGGGTCCATGGTCGCGTACACCGGCGACGTGACCTTCTCCGGGCAGGCCTCGGCGGAGGAGGGTGTGACCGGCTACCTCAAGAGCAAGGCGACGAGCGAGGGGACGCCGGTGATGAAAGCCGAGGGGACGGGGCGGCTCTACCTCGCCGACCAGGGGAAGGAGATCGGGATCGTCAGCCTGAGCGACGGGGAGTCCGTCTCGGTCAACGGCAACGACGTGCTCGCCTTCGCGGAGTCGGTCGACTACGAGATCGGCACCATCGACAGCCTCGCCGGCTCGTCGGCCGGCGGGCTGACCAACGTCTACCTCACCGGTCCGGGCGACGTGGCAATCACGACCCACGGCGATCCGCTCGTCCTGGAACCGCCGGTCCGCACCGATCCGAGCGCGACGGTGGCGTGGAGCGGCTCGCTCTCGCCGAGCGCCGACGTGAATCGGAGTTTGAGCGACCTGATCGGCCAGTCCTCCGACGAGACGTACCAGCTCCAGTTCGACGGGACGGAGGGGTTCGTCGTCGTCCAGCCGTTCGAAGAGGGTTCGTGACCGGTCGATGGAGATCATCGTCTTCGGCGCCGGGAGCCTCGGGAGTCTCGTCGGCGGCCTCCTCGCCCGCGCACACGACGTGACCCTCGTCGGTCGCGACCCGCACGTCGCGACGGTACAACGCGACGGTCTCCGGATCACGGGCGTCGAGACGGTTGACGTCGATCCGGCGGCGACCACCGACGCCACCGGCGCGAGCGCCGACCTCGCGCTCGTGACGGTGAAGACCCACGACACCGGGGCGGCGGCACGGGCGCTCGCGACCGGCGACTACGACGCCGTCTGCTCCCTCCAGAACGGGATGGGAAACGAGGACGTGCTGGCCGAGACCGTCGACGCACCGATCCTGGCCGGGACGGTGACCTGCGGGGCGCGACTGGTCGGGCCGGGGCACGTCGAGTGGACTGGCCGGGGGACGGTCACGCTCGGCGCGTGGCGACCGGCCGACGACGCGCGTCCCGTCGAGCGGGTCGCCGGGGCGTTCCGCGCGGCCGGTCTCGACGCCGAAGTGGCGACCGACGTGCGGAGCCGACTCTGGGAGAAGCTGGCGGTCAACGCCGCGATCAACCCCGTCACGGCGCTGGCCCGGGTCGAGAACGGCGCGTTGCGGTCGGGGGCGCTCGCGGATCTCGCGCGGACGGCGGCGGTCGAGACGGCGACGGTGGCCCGCGCCGACGACGCCGACCTCGCCGACGCGACGGCGCAGGACGCGGTCGAAATCGTCGCGCGCGAGACGGCACGGAACCGGTCGTCGATGCACCGGGACGTGGTCCGCGGGCGCCGAACCGAGATCGACGCCATCAACGGCTACGTGGTGGATCGGGCGGCGGCGACCGGGCAGTCGGTCCCGGTCAACCGGACGCTGGCGGCGCTGATCCGCGGGTGGGAGCGGGGCGCCGGCGTGAGGGAGTAGGATTAATTCCCCGGCGGTCGATCCACGGACCATGCCAACCGTACAGGAGATCCAGCAGGCGTCGGCGGAGGGCGAACCGCTGACGATGCTGACGGCGTACGACGCGCCGACGGCAGCCATCGTCGATTCGGCCGGGATCGACGTGATCCTCGTGGGCGATAGCATGGGCAACGCGGTGCTCGGCTACGACTCGACGCTCCCGGTCACGATGGCGGAGGTGGCGAGCCACACCGGCGCGGTGGCGCGGGCGGCCGACGACGCCCTCGTCGTCGCCGACATGCCCTTCCTGAGCTACGGGACGACGGCCGCCGACGGGATCGAGAACGCGGGGCGGCTGATCAAGGAGGCGGGCGCCAACGCGGTCAAGATCGAATCCGGCCCGCACACGGTCGAACTGACCGAACGGCTCGTCGACCTCGGTATTCCGGTGATGGCCCACCTCGGCCTGACGCCCCAGCGCCGCAACCAGATCGGTGGCTACGCGCGACAGGGAACGACCGAGGAGGCCGCCGCGGAGATCCGCGACCTCGCCGAGAGACACGAGGCGGCGGGCGCGTTCTCGCTGGTGCTCGAACACGTCCCGGACGAGCTGGCCGCCGCGGTGACCGAAGACCTCGACGTCCCGGTCATCGGCATCGGCGCCGGACCGGAGACGGACGGCCAGGTGCTCGTGTTGACGGACGTGATCGGTCTCTCGGAGTCGGTCCCGCCGTTCGCCGAGGAGTTCGGGGACGTGCGCGGGGAGATGGAAGACGCGGTGGCGGCCTACCGTGACGCGGTCGAGGACGGCTCCTTCCCCTAGCCGCGGATCGCCGTCGAGAGGAGCGGGCGCATCATTCCGACGACGGGCGCCTCGGCGCTGTCGGTCCAGATGGCCCGGTGTTTGCGGACGCCGGGCAGTTCGGTCGCGGCGTCGGCGCTGACGAGTAACGCGTCGCCGTCGACCATGAGGACGCTCGTGACGGCGCCGGGCTGGATGGGGTGAGAGTCCCACCACGTCCACGTTTCGACCACGTCGGTGTCCGGGACTGCCTCGCGGAGACGGTCACGGATCGACTCGGCGGGCGAGCCGATCACTACGTCGACGCCACGGTCGGCGGCGTCGGCCAGCGCGTCGACGAGGTCGTCGCCGAGGAGGGTCTCGGCGGCGACGGCGAACAGCACCTCGTCGTCGGCGTCGGCGACGAGTGTCGCGAGGCGTTCGGAGACGGCGGCCTCGCCGTCCATCGTCCAGACTTCGCCGGCGCCGGTCGAACGGTTCGGCGATCCCAGCCGAGGGAGGACGGTGCCGAGGCGGTCCAGCCGGCTCCGACACTCCCGTTCGAGGAGATCGACCGCTTCGCGGGGGGAGACGGCCCGGAAGCGTCGGGGTTTCGACTCCTGGACGCTCACCAGCCCCCGGTCCTGGAGCGCGTCCATGCTGTCGTAGATTCGCGCGCGCGGGACGTCCGCGACGTCGCTCACCTCCTTCGCCGTGCCCTCGCGCAAGCGCGTCAGGGCCACGAAACATTTCGCCTCGTACTCCGTGAGTTCGAACGTCCGAAGCGTGTCGACGACTTCCTCGACGAGCGAGTCCGTCCCGGCGTCCGCTGTAGTGTTGTTCGTCACGACGAGTCTCCCGTGTCGCTCCCGGGTAAGGTTGACACCACTAAAAAGAGTCGGGTCGACGGTCACGCGCCGTGTGGACTCGGAACACAGCCTGTTTCGATTGGAGTAAAAACATAGTGGAAACTATTAAGATACTACCAGTCGTAGGACGAGTCGTGACGAGAACTGCGGCGACGTGCCGCGCCCGATAATCATGAGCCAGCAGTCCGAAACCCTCCGAGAGACCGGTGGGGAACAGCACACGACGACCGAAACGCGGACGGAGACCGGCGAACGCGTCTGTCCGGAGTGCGAGGCGTCGCTCGTCATCGACGAATCCCACGGCGAGACGGTGTGTGGGGCGTGCGGACTCGTCGTCGAGGCGGACGAGATCGACCACGGGCCGGAGTGGCGCGCCTTCGACTCGAACGAGCGCACGGAGAAGAGCCGGGTCGGGGCGCCGACGACGAAGCTCCTCCACGACGACGGTCTCTCCTCGGTCATCGACTGGCAGGACCGCGACGCGAAGGGCCGGACTATCGACGGGAGCAAGCGCCGGAAGCTCCAGCGCCTGCGGACGTGGGACGAGCGCTTCCGCTCGAAGAACGCCCAGGAACGGAACCTGAAGCAGGCCCTCGGCGAGATCGACCGGATGTCCTCGGCGCTCGGCCTGCCCGAGAGCGTCCGCGAGACGGCGAGCGTCGTCTACCGGCGGGCGCTGGAGGACGACCTCCTGCGCGGACGCTCCATCGAGGCGATGGCGACGGCGTCGGTGTACGCCGCCGCCCGGCAGGCGTCGGTGCCGCGGAGCCTCGACGAGTTCGAACCGGTCAGCCGGGTCGACCGCAAGGAGTTCTCGCGGGCCTACCGCTACATCGTCCGCGAACTCGAACTGGCAATCGAACCCGCCAACCCGCTCGAATACCTCCCGCGGTTCGCCTCCGATCTCGACCTCGACGGCAACACCACGACGCGCGCCCGTTCGCTCCTCGAAGAGGGGATGGAGAGCGGCGTCCACAGCGGCAAGAGTCCCGTCGGTCTCGCGGCCGCGGCGCTCTACGCCGCCTCGATCCTCGAAGGCGAGAAGGTGACTCAGAAGGAGGTGTGTTCGGTGAGCGACGTCTCGGAGGTGACCGTCCGCAACCGCTACACCGAACTGCTCGAAGCCGGGACCGACCCGGATGCGGCGCGCAGCGCCGTGTAGCGCGTCACGATACCACCGGCGGCGAGAACCCGGACAGGAACGGACGCCCTACGACGGTCGGATCGTCGTCTCCAGTTCCGGCCCGGTCAGCGCCGCTCTCAGGCGCTCGACGGCCGGTCCCGCCTCCGCGACGTTCTCCATCAACACCGTCTCGCTCGGGAACAGATCGTCGCCGACGACGAGACCGTGTTCCCGTGCGGTCGATCCCGTCATCGTGAGATAGACGCCCAGGCCCGCGTCGGCGATGGCGGCCTCCTCCTCGGCAGCCGGATCGGGGTACGTGAACGAGACGTCCTCGAGGGCGTGTGTCCCGAGGACGGCCCTGACCAGGCGTTCGTACCGCGGCGAGATACACAGCGGTCCCTCGTAGCCGTCGACGAAGTCGCGGTCGAGGTCGGCGCCCGGCGGGAGAAGCTCCGGCGTCGCCAGCAGGGTGTGATAGACGGTGTCGCCGAGACCGCTCACGATCCGCACGTCCGTCTCCCGCGGATCGATCCGTGCGTTCACGTCGTCGATGGACCCGACGCCCGTCTCGTCCAGCGTGACGACCTCCTCGAGCACGAGGTCGGCGCTGTCGAAGCCGAGACCGAACTCGTGAGTGCGGAGGGCGCGGAACGGCTCCTCCCGGCCGATCAGCTCGACGGGGACGCCCGCCACGTCGACCGTGAGGCTGTCGAAGACGATGCGACGGGGCTTCCCCTCGCGGTCGTCGCGTAACAGCGTGTACTCCGGGCGACCCGGGTCCGAAAGATCGCTGTACGACGCCAGCCGCTCGTAGACGTCGTGCTCTGGAGTCGCCTCTCCCTTGGTGATCGCCTTCTCGTAACGAAGCGTCGAGGAGACGTCGTCGGCGACGTCGTCGATTCCGGCGACGGCCGCGAACCGTTCGAGAACTGCCTCCAGCGGGCGTCCCTTCCGCGGGACGGCGATCCGGACCGTCTCGGTCATTGTCGGCACGAGGGGGGCGCGGGCTTTACCGATTGCGCTTTTCTCTCGCCTACTCCTCGCCGGTGCCGAAGGCGCTGCTCAACCGGTCGCGGAAGGAGCGGAGGTCGTCGAGTTCCTCGTTGATCGCCGCGATGTCCGATTCGAGTTCCTCGACCCCGTCGAGGCGCTCGTCGAGGCTGTCGGCGGTCGCCTCCAGGTCGTCGAGGTCGGCCGCGACCGCGTCGACGCGGTCGGCCACGTCGTCGACGCGGTCGGTCACTTCCTCGCGGAGGGCCGCCCGTTCGGCGTCGGTCTCGGAGAGCGTGTCTTCGAGCGACGCGACCCGCTCGGTCAGCTCTCGCACGTCCTCGCTCACCTCGCCCAGGACCTCCTCGGCGGTCCCGTTCTCGTCGAGGAAGTCGGCGAGGGCGTCGCGGTAGGCGAGCAGGTCCTCGATCTGCGACTGGAGCCGACCGATTCGCACGTCGACGCTCGTCGGGACCACGTCCGCCTCGAACGCCTCGCGCAGGACGGACAGGTCCTCGTCGTCGACCGTGCCGGCGCGAATCTCGGCGGCGAGGGCGGCCGCGACCGAGTCGGCCGCGGGAACCGTGGCGGGCTGCTCGTCGGTCCCGGTGGTCGTGCTCGACGCCGACGCCTCGGCCGCGTCGTCACCCGCCCGCGGATCGAGCGTCTCGGCCGCCGCCGCGGAGGGGACGGTGTCGGCCGCGTCGGCTTCGTCGTCCTCGGCCTCGGCGTCCTCGTCTACGGCCATCGCGGTCACACTCTCGTCCCGGTCGCCGGTCACGATGGTCGGGTCCTCGACCCGGTCGCGGGGACTGGGCGCGTCGTCGCCGTCGTCGAGCAACGACTCCGAATCCAGCCCCGACAGTTCCGATTCGTCGCCCGAGAGGGCGTCACGGACGACCTGCGTCGTCTCCCGGCCGAGCACGTCGCCGGTCGCGGCGGCGTCGCCGTGTTCGATCAGTTCGACCGTCGGCTCGTCGAGGAACGCCTCGGCCTCCTCGGGGTCGTCGATGCGGATGCCGTACACCGTGAGCACGGACTCGTCGGGATCGAGCGTCCGCTCGTAGGCGACCCGGTTGTCGCGGTAGGCGGTCCAGTTGTCGCCCTCGTAGTCGGGATGGAAGCCCACGCCCTCCATCGCGAACGACTCGGGAATGTCGTCGACGAGTCGAATACGTATCGGCTCGTCGGCAAGCGATTCGATCTCGAAGGCGATGGCCGGGACCGGGAAGCGGTCGGCTTCGAACGCCTTCCCCACGCTCACCTCCTCCGTGCGTACGGACACGGGGGCGTCGGGGTCTGGGTCGTTCGCCATGCGCCATACCATTCCGAGTAGTAGCATAAAACAACCGGCGGATTGCACGGCGTGTGGCGAGGGCGCGGTGGACGGATCGACGCGCCGTTCCGGCCGGTCGACACCGTCGAGATTCGCGTCAGGCGCCGACTGGAGCCACCACGGACACCGCGAAAGCCCCCGTTATTTTAGTCACGAGCCGTCGTGGGGTGACGTATCCAATGTCCGACAGGTGGGAGAGCATGGCGGCGGTACGAACGCGAATCGAGACCGCGTCTTCCCTCGCGGAGGTCTACCGCGCGACGGTCGATATCGCGTCCCACCTGGTCGGCGGCGACGCGTGTGACCTCTTCGTCGACCGAGACGGGACGCTCGAACGCGAGGCACGGAGCGCCCCCGAGGCTGCCGCCCCGTCGGACGATCAGTCGGTCGCCGAACTGACCCACCAGTCGGGGACGGCCCTTCGAATCGACGACGTCGGTCGAGACGACCGATTCGACGTCGAGAGCGACTACCGGTCGTTCCTGACCGTTCCGCTCGGCAGCTACGGCGTCCTCCAGTGTCGCCACCGGGACCCCGGCGCCTTCGACGAGCGAGCGCTCGGTCTCGCCGTCGTCTTCGGGGGCTACGTGGCGCGCGAACTCGACGAACGGACGGGCGGGACCCCCGGAGCGAGCGCGGACGTCCGCTCGGTCACGTCGGCGGCGTCGTTACTCGAACTGGCCGACGTGATGGTCGTCGCACTCGACCGCGACGGCCGAATC
>Ga0207720_100239_pt1 | contig 46693 bp, 41 predicted proteins | sample A23P2SouthBayCA_2_FD_187751 | JGI IMG/M metagenome (GOLD analysis project Ga0207720, IMG submission 187751) | Aerobic enrichment media microbial communities from Eden Landing Ponds, California, USA - A23 E3 (2) (SPAdes) | ecosystem: Environmental > Aquatic > Marine > Unclassified | place... | reverse complement strand
GGTCCCACTGGTCGTCGGAGAGGTCCAGATCGGTCGCGGCGGCGTTCTCCGCGAGCTGGTCGGTCGTGCGCGCGCCGACGATGGGGACGCAGGTGAACTCGTCCCACTCGGTGAGCCACGCGAGCGCGACCTGCGCGGGCGTCGCGTCGAGTTCGTCGGCGACCTCGCGGACCGCGTCGAGCACCTTCCAGCCGCGCTCGGAGAGGTAGAAGCGCTCGAACCGGTCGTCGAAGCTCGCGCGGGAGCCGTCGGGCGCGATCACCTGCTCGGGGTCGCCCGGGTCGGCGCGCTCGTACTTCCCGGTGAGGAACCCGCCGGCGAGCGGTGAGTACGGGCAGACCGCGAGGTCCTGATCGGCGCACACGTCGAGGTACTCCTCGACGTCCTCGTAGTAGCCGGCGTGGTGGAGCGGCTGGACCACGTCGAAGCCGGCGTAGTCGTTGACGTCGGCGGTCCACAGCGCCTTCGTCAGCTGCCACGCCGCCATCGTCGACGCGCCGAGGTAGTGGACCTTCCCCTCCGAGACTAGTTCGTCGAGGACGCGCATCGTCTCCTCAATGGGCGTCTCCTCGTCCCAGCGATGGATGTAGTAGATATCGAGGTAGTCGGTGTCGAGCCGGTCGAGCGTCCCCTCGACCTGCGCGCGGATGTGCTTGCGGCCGAGCCCGGAGTCGTTCGGCCCGGGCTCGCCGCGCCCGTCGAACGGGAAGTACACCTTCGAGGCGACCACGTAGTCCTCGCGGTCGCGCTCCGCGAGCCACTCGCCGACATACTCCTCGCTCGTCCCGTTCGGGGTCCCGTACACGTTCGCGGTGTCGATGAAGTTGATCCCGTGGTCCGCCGCCGCGTCGAGGAGCTCGTGGGCCTCCTCGCGGCCCGTCTCGACGACGCCGTTCGTCTCTCGCCCGAAGCGCCACGTCCCGAAGCAGAGCTCGGAGACGCTGAGTCCCGTGTTACCGAGCCGTCGATAGTCCATACCCGCACGTCTCGGCCGCGATTTATAAAGCGTGTTGACAGCGGCGGTCGGCGGGGAGAAGCGGCGCGGTGGGTCGACGCGGTGGCTCGGCGCTGTGGTCGGCTCGTCGACCCCGCCATCATCGCTTATAAACGCCTCCTCCGCTCCCGACCAGACACTTTTGCCGACCGAGAAGAAATCGTCGCTGATGCCCTCCAGAGTCACCGCGGGCCTGTTCAGAGAACCGTCCGGTCGCCGCCACGCGACCGTGATGTTCGCCGCTGCGCTCTCGTTCGCGGTCCTCTACGGCTACTCCGTCCGCGTCGCCGACTCGTCGAGCGCCGGATGGCTCCTCTTTATGATCGCCGGAACCGCGCTGTCCGGCGTCGCCGAGTCTCTCCCGACGGATCGTCGACTCGCCGCCGGGAGTCTCCGTGTCACCGCGATTCTCGTGTTGGTGAGTCTGCTCGTCGCGCTCGCCGTCGCTCCCGACCTCCTCCTGGAGTGATTCCAGCGGCCGCCAGTACCGTCGCGACGACGCCAACTCCGAGCGTTCGGTCTGCGCCAACCCCGGGTTCGTCGTCCGCGTCAACTCCGAGTTCGCCGTATTCAAATACGCGCGCGGAGACCAACGGATATGGACGAGATCGACGACCAGTACACGCCGGCGGACGTCGAGTCCCGGGTCAACGAGTACTGGGACGACGCGGACGCCTACGAGGCGGCGAAGGAGGCGCACGCCGACGACCCGCCCTTCTTCTTCGTGGACGGCCCGCCGTACACCTCCGGCCAGATGCACCTCGGCACGGCGTGGAACAAGACGCTGAAGGACGCGATCCTCCGCCACAAGCGGATGACCGGCCACCGCGTCACCGACCGCCCGGGCTACGACATGCACGGGCTCCCGATCGAGGTGAAAGTCGAGGAGGAGCTCGGCTTCGAGAACAAGCGGGACATCGAGGAGTACGGGATGGAGTCGTTCATCGAGAAGTGCAAGGAGTTCGCCCTGGACAACCGCGCGGCGATGGACGAGGACTTCCAGTCGATCGGCGTGTGGATGGACTGGGAGAACCCCTACGAGACGATCGATCCCGAGTACATGGAGGCCGCGTGGTGGGCATTCTCCAACGTCGCCGACAACGGGCTCGTCGAGCAGGGGAAACGCTCCATCTCGCAGTGCCCGCGGTGTGAGACCGGACTCGCCAACAACGAGGTCGAGTACGAGGACGTCGAGGACCCCTCCATCTACGTGAAGTTCCCGCTCGCGGACCGAGAGGGAAGCCTCGTCATCTGGACGACGACGCCGTGGACCATCCCCGCGAACACCTTCGTCGCCGTCGACGAGGAGCTCACGTACAACGCGGTCCGCGCCGAGAAGGGCGGCGAGGAGGAGGTGCTCTACGTCGCCGCCGAGTGCGTCGAGGACGTGTTACAGAAGGGCCGCTACGAGGAGTACGAGGTCGAATCGGAGCTTTCGGGCGACGAGCTCGTCGGCTGGGCGTACGACCACCCGCTCGCCGACCGCGTCGCCGACTACCCCGACTTCGAGGGCGCCGGGCAGGTGTACGCCGCCGACTACGTGGAGGCCGACCGCACCGGGCTCGTCCACTCCGCGCCAGGTCACGGGGAGGAGGACTTCCACCGCGGCACCGAACTGGGGCTCGACATCTACTGTCCGGTCGGTCCCAACGGCGAGTTCACCGAGGCGGCCGGCGAGTACGCCGGGCGGTTCGTGCGCGACGCCAACGACGAGATCATCGACGACCTGGTCGCCGACGGCCGCATGCTCGCGCACGGCACCGTCGAGCACAGCTACGGCCACTGCTGGCGGTGTGACACCGGGATCATCCAGCTTGTCACCGACCAGTGGTTCATCTCGATCACGGACGTCAAGGAGGACCTCCTCGACAACATGGAGGAGTCGGAGTGGCATCCCCAGTGGGCCCGCGACAACCGCTTCCGCGACTTCATCGAGGACGCGCCCGACTGGAACGTCTCCCGCCAGCGCTACTGGGGCATCCCGATCCCGATCTGGGTGCCGGAGGACGCCGACGCCGGCGCCCTCGACGAGGATATGGTCGTGATCGGCACCCGCGAGGAGCTGGCCGAGCGCGTCGAGGAGGACGTCGACCCCGAGTCGATCGACCTCCATCGCCCCTCCGTCGACGACCTGACGATCGTCGAGGACGGCACCACGTACCGCCGGATCGAGGACGTGTTCGACGTGTGGCTCGACTCCTCGGTCGCCAGCTGGGGCACGCTCGGCTACCCGTCGAACGAGGACGCCCACGACGAGCTGTGGCCCGCCGACTTCATCGTCGAGGCGCACGACCAGACCCGCGGCTGGTTCTGGTCCCAGCTCGGGATGGGGACCGCCGCAGTCGGCGAAGTCCCCTACGAGGAGGTCCTCATGCACGGGTTCGCCAACGACGAGGACGGCCGCAAGATGTCCAAGTCCGTCGGCAACATCGTCACGCCCGAAGAGGCTATCGAGCGCGCCGGTCGCGACCCGCTGCGCACCTACCTCCTCAGCCACGACCAACAGGGGGTCGACCTCGCGTTCGAGTGGGACGGGCTCGGCGAGCTACAGGGGAAGCTCAACATCCTCTGGAACGTGTTCCGCTTCCCGCTGGAGTACATGGACCTCGACGGCTACGACCCCGCCGAGGCCGACCTCTCGGACGGCGAGCTCGAACTCGTCGACGAGTGGGTGCTCTCGCGGCTCCAGTCCGTGGAGACGGAGGTCGAAGAGGCGTGGGCCGACTACCGCGTCAGCGACGCCGTCAACTCGGTGATCGAGTTCGTCACGCAGGACGTGTCGCGTTTCTACGTGAAGGCGGTCCGCGACCGCATGTGGGAGGAGTCCGACTCCGCCTCGAAGCGCGGCGCCTACGCGACGCTCGCGACCGTCCTCGACGAGACGACGCGGCTGCTCGCACCGATCGCGCCGTACATGACCGAGCGCATGTACCAGACGCTCGACGGGGAGGCCACGACGGTCCACGAGCTCGAGTACCCTCAGCCCGACGAGGACCTCCGGGATCCCGAGCTCGAACGCGACGTGACCGTCCTCCGCGACGTAGAGGAGGCCGCCGCGAACGCCCGCCAGCAGGCCGGTCGCAAGCTCCGCTGGCCCGTGCCGCGCGTGGTTGTCGAGAGCGACGACGACGCGGTGACCGCCGCGGTCGAACGCCTCGCCGACCTGATCGCCGACCGCGTCAACGCCCGCGAGGTGATCGTCACCGACGCGTTCGACGAACTGGTCGAGACCGCCGAGCCGCAGATGGGCGCGATCGGGCCCGCCTTCGGCGCCGACGCCCAGAAGGTGATGGAGGCGGTGCAGGGCGCGACCCGCGCGGCGGTCGAGGGCGGCGAGGTGACCGTCGACGGCGACCCCGTCGACCTCGACGACGAGATGGTCGCGTACGTCGCGGAGCCGCCGGAGCACGTCTCCGGCGTCGATTTCGACGGCGGCGCCGTCTACGTCGACACCTCGCTGACTCCCGAAATCGAGTCGGAGGGGTACGCCCGCGACGTGATCCGTCGGATCCAGGAGATGCGCAAGGACCTCGACCTAGACGTCGAGGCCCGGATCCGCGTCGGGGTCGACGTCGACGACGACCGGATCGCCGAGTTCGTCGCCGACCACGCCGACCTGATCGCCGGCGAGGTGCGCGCCGACGCGTGGCTCGACGACCCGAACGACGCTGCGGACGCGTCAGGCGGCCTCGTCGAGGAGTGGGGAGTCGAAGGCGTTTCGGTCACGATCGGGATCGAACCGGTCGCGTGACGACCCGTAGGGGCCTTCGCGGGAGAACGCGCGACGCTTCGTGCTATCGGGCCGTCGTCAGACACAGAACCACCGCGTAACTGATCGTTCTTACTATTCCCGTTCTTTCTACACTGTGAAACGTTGCCGTCCCGAAACCTATAGGTGACTTCTTTCCCCACAGTCGTATATGCATGTCCGGGCGGCGCGGCCCGATGACGCGGAGACGCTACGGACGGCGGTCTCGCGGGCCCGCGAGGCGGCCGTCTTCGACGATATCGGGGCTCCCCTTCTCGACGTGTCCGCCGCCGGCGTCCGAGAGGCCGCCGCGGAGGCCGAATGGTCGTTCCTGATGGAGGACGACGGCGGACCCGTGGGCGTCGCCATCGCTCACCCCGACGCGGAGGGATCGTCCGACGAGCCGGGTGACGCCGATGCGGACGGCCGGGAGGCCGAACTGCTCGCGCTGTGGGTCCACCCGAACCACGCGGGCGAGGGTGTCGCGGCCGAACTGCTCGCGCGCGTCGCGTCGTCGGTGGCCGACTACGGCGTAGAGACCCTCCGCGCGACCGTTCCGACGGACAGTCCCGGCGCCACCGAGTTCTTCAGCGCACACGGGTTCGTCCATCGCGGCACCCGTCGCGGCCCGGCGGGCGACGAGTCGGTCGTCGTCGCCGACGTGGCCGCGCTTCGGTGACCGCGCCGAGGGGAGCCGGACCTAAGTGGTCGCCCGACGAACCGTCGTCCATGACCGGCCCCGATACCGGAGCCGCCCTCCTCGTCGCGCTCGGCGCCGCGCTCGTGATCGTCGCCCTCGCGAGCCTCCCGTCCGGGAGCCGGCTCCGTCGGCTCTCCGGGATCGACGACGGTGACGACGCGGGCGCGCGGTCGAACGCCGTCGTTCTCGCAGGAACCGGCGCGTTTCTGCTCGCGCTCGCCGCGGCGATCATCCTCCGGGTCCCCGATCGGCTGGTCGCCGCCGGAGCGCTCGGCGCCACCGCCTTCGGGACGGTCGTTCTCGGGTGGCTCGTCCGCTACCGCGACCGGCGCGAGATCTTAACGACGCCGAACGTGAGCCGCGAGCGGGCGCGCCGGCTCGGCGGTGCGGCGATGTGGACCGGAGCGCTGCTCTGTCTCCCGCTCGCGGGGGTCCTGCTGGGTGCGAGCGAGTCCGAGATCGCCCTCGCAGCGCTGGGCGTTGCGGCGGTCTCGGGGCTTCTCATCGCGCTCGCCTACCGGTAGAAGGGATCTGCCGACCGACCGGTCTGTCGAACCGACCGACTCGGACTTACTTCAGGCGTTCCTGCAGGAACGAGGGGTGCGCCGCCGTGACGCCGTCGACGCCGAGGAGCTTCTCGGAGATGACGTCGCCGAGCTCGTCGCCGTCGCCGGCGCGGACCTCGGCCATCAGCATGTGGTCGCCGGAGGAGGTGTACAGCGCCTGCACCTCGTCGAGCTCCTTCAGCTTCCGGGTCGCGCCGACGTACTGCCCCGAGTCGACGTCCATCCCGACCATCGCGATCGACTGCGACGAGAGCTTCTTCGGGTCGATCTCGGCGGAGTAGCCGACGATCACGCCCTTCTCTTCGAGGCGATCGATGTACTTCCGCACGGTCGGCTTCGAGACGTCGGCCCGGTCGGCGATCTCCGCACAGGAGGCCTGTGCGTCCTCCTCTAACACCGACAGGATCCGTTCTTCCGTCGATACCGTACTCATAACCGCTTCTTTGTCACCACCGAAAAAATACCTTCCGAATCGGAAAACGAGGCGAACGGACGACGAACCGTGCCGAGAGGTGCGGGCGATTCCGATTTCCGGCCGAATTAGGCGTGCTTGTCGAGGAGCATGTCGTGGGAGCGCTCCCACTCGTAGTCGTCGTCCCAGTAGCGCTCGGCCAGCGGCTCGTCGGGCATCTCGCCGATCGCCTGTTTCTCCTCGCCGTAGGAGGGACGGTCCTCGTCGACGTAGTAGCGGCCGGTGAGGACCTTCCCCTCGTGGAGCGACTCCTCGGTCTCGCGCATCATCTCCGCGGCCTCGACGCGGTCCGTCTTGTCGAAGTCGTAGTCGTCGGACTCGTTGACGTCGATGTACGGGACGTACTGTCGCGCGTCCTTGTTCCAGGTCGGACACTGGGTGAGGAAGTCGACGTGCGCGAAGCCGTCGTGCTCGATCGCCTCGATGATGATCTCCTTCGCCTGGTTCGGGTTGACCGCGGCCGTGCGGGCGACGTACGATGCGCCGGCGTTCAGCGACAGCGAGAGCGGCTTGAGCGGCTCCTTGGCGCTGCCGGACGGCTGCGTCTTCGACTTGTGGCCCTTCGGACTCGTCGGGGAGGTCTGCCCCTTCGTGAGCCCGAAGATCTCGTTGTTGAAGACGATGTACGTCATGTCGTGGTTCTCCCGGGCCGTGTGAAGGAAGTGGTTCCCGCCGATCCCGTAGCCGTCGCCGTCGCCGCCGGCGGCGATCACTTCGAGGTCGGGGTTCGCGAGCTTCGCGGCGCGGGCCACGGGCAGCGAGCGCCCGTGGATCGTGTGGAACCCGTACGTGTCGAGGTAGCTGTTCAGCTTGCCGGAACAGCCGATACCGGTACACAGCAGGGTCTCTTCGGGCGTTCGCCCGACCTCCGGAAGCGCCTGCTTGAGCGCCTTCAGGACGCTGAAGTCACCGCAGCCAGGACACCACGTCGGCTGCGGCTCGACGCCGGGCGTGTACTCGTCGCGGTCGATCTCTCGCTCCTCTCCGATTGCTGAAAACGTGCTCATGAGTTAGTCACCTGCGGCTGGGACGAAGGTGGTCTGATGGCCGGACGCGTCGCCGTCGCCCTCGACGATGGCGGCCTCGAACCCGTCGACGATCTCGGCGGGTTCGAACGGGTTCCCGTTGTACTTCAACAGGCTCGACAGCTTCTCGCCGTAGCGGCCGAGGTTCTTCTGGACGAGCCCGCGGAACTGTCCGGACGCCGTCATCTCGACGACGAGCACTTCGTCGACGCTCTCGACGAACGCCTCGACCTGCTCGGTCGGGAACGGAAGCATGTCGGAGACGCCGTACGATTTCACGGAGATGCCCGCGTCGTTGAGGCGACCGACCGCCTCCTCGACGGTGCCCTGCTGGCTGCCGAACGTGAGGATGCCGTACTGAGCGTCCTCGGGACCGACGTACGAGCCGGTGTCCTCCTGGTCGAGGTCGGCGCGGATCGCCTCCAGCTTCTGAGTCCGCCGGTCGATCTGCGCGACGCGGTTGTCCGGCGATTCCGCGATATGGCCGGTCGGGTCGTGCTCGTTGCCAGTCGCGAGGAAGCGACCGCCCTTCTGGCCGGGGATCGACCGCGGGGAGACGCCGTCCTCGACGTCGTGCTGGAACCGGTGGAACTTCCCGTCGGGCGAGTGCGGCTCGTCGGCGAGCGCGTCCTCGCTCAGGGTCTTCCCGAGCGTCGGGTTGGGTTCCCGGTCGAAGTGGCTCTTCGGGACGTTGGTCATCTCGCCGCCGAGCTTCTGATCGTACAGGAGGATCGACGGGATCTGATACTCGTAGGCCAGTCGGAAGGCGATCCGCGACTGCGTGTACGCCTCCTCGACGGTCCCGGGCGCGAGAACGACGCGCTGGGAGTCGCCCTGCGAGGTGTACAGGACGTGTTCGAGGTCGGACTGCTCCGGCTTCGTCGGCATCCCGGTCGAGGGGCCAGCGCGCATGGCCTCGACGAGGACGACGGGGGTCTCCGTCATCTCCGCGAGCCCGAGCGGCTCCGACATCAGCGCGAATCCGCCGCCGGAGGAGCCGGACATGGCCTTCACGCCGGCGTGCGAGGCGCCGACCGCGAGCGCGGCCGCCGCGATCTCGTCTTCCACCTGCTCGGAGATCCCGCCGAGCTTCGGCAGGTTCTTCGTCATGATGGTGAACACCTCTGTCCACGGCGTCATCGGGTAGCCGGCGATGAACCGGCAGCCCTCGTCGATGGCGCCGTAGGAGATGGCGTCCGAACCGGACATGAGCAGTTGGGTCTCGTCGTGCTCGCCGGTCGGCACCGACACGTCCGGTGCGTCCACGTCGTACTCCTCTTTGACCTGGTCGTACGCGATCTGGAGGATCTCGAGGTTCGGTTCGAGGATCTTCTCCGGCATCGCGTCGCGCATGAGGTCCTGGACGTGGTCGAGGTCCATCCCAGTCAGCGCGCAGGTCGCGCCGACGCCGGCGGTGTTCCGCATGACCTCGCGGCCCTGGTCGCGCGCAAGTCCGCGGAGATCAAGGGGGTATACGTGCCAGTTGTTCTCTTCGGCGCGCTCCTCGAAGTTCGGAATTTCGGAGGCGTCTAAGAGCCCCTCGTCGTAGATGATGACTCCGCCTTCGCGGAGTTCGTCTAAGTTCTCCGAGAGCGGTTTGATCTCCTCGTTCCCGTAGAGCGCACCCTCCTGCGGGTTGCGGGCGAACGAGTCGCCGAGCGCGAGGAGGAAGTTGTAGCCGTCCCCCCGGGAGTTCACCGGGTCCGAAGACGCACGGACCTCGGTGTAGGTGTGGCCCCCGCGGATCCGAGACGGGTAGTGGCGATGCGTGAAGACGTTGAGCCCCGATCGCATCAAGGCCTTCGCGAAGTTCTGGCTGGTCGAAGCGATCCCGTCACCGGAACCCCCCGATATCCGCCAGATGAGTTCGTCGTCAGTCATAGTGGTATGTGAGCCCGTGAGGGCCTAGTGATCCGATGTTGTGTTGGTTACCTCTTATGGCTTGCTATGGAATCACAAGAAACAATCATGAACGACCGGTGAATACCACCCGCCACGGACGGCCGCGCTCCGTTCCGCGCCCTTTTACTCGCCGCCCGCCCGACGGGCCGTATGCTCACGTTCATCGGTCTCGGTCTCTACGACGAGCGCTCGATCACCGTCGAGGGACGCGAGTCGCTCCGGTCCGCGGACCGGGTCTTCGCCGAGTTCTACACCAGCCGACTGGTCGGCGCCGACGTCGACGACCTGGAGGCGTCCCACGACACGGCGATCGAGGTCCGGTCGCGCGAGGGCGTCGAACAGGATCCGGAGCCGATCCTCGCGGCGGCCAAAGAGGGACACGCCGCGTTCCTCACCGCCGGCGACACGATGATCTCGACGACCCACACCGACCTCCGGCTGCGCGCCGAGGAGCGCGGGATCGACACCCGCGTGGTTCACGGCGTGACCGCCCAGTCGGCGGCATCGAGCCTGACGGGCTTACAGAACTACCGGTTCGGCAAGGCGACGACGCTCCCGTTCCCGTACGCGCACGGCGGCGACGACGTGCCGGGAAGCGTGATCGACACCATCGAGGCGAACCGCGAGCGCGGGCTCCACACCGTCGTCTACCTCGACATCAAAGTCGGCACCGGGCCGACCGGTCCGGACCCCGACCACGAGGAGTACATGACCGCCGACGTCGCCGCCGGCCTGCTCGCCGACGGGTGGGAGGACGCGCTCGCGGTCGTCGTCGCTCGCGCGGGGTCGCCCGATTCGATCGTCGCCGCCGACCGCCTGAGCGCGCTCGCGGAGCGCGAGTTCGGCGACCCGCTCCACCTCCTCGTGATCCCCGGCGACCTCCACCACGTCGAGGCCGACGCGCTCGCCGGACTGGCGGGCGCGCCGGCGGATCTCGTCGAGGAGTGAGTGCGTCGGGCCCCGGGTCCGACGACCGGTCGTTTGATATCCCCGTCTCGCGTTATCACCGGTTATGACAGATGTTCCCGTCGAGCGGCTGATGTCGACCGAACTCGTCACGATCGCCCCGGGAGCGGCCGCCGCGGACGCGGCGAACCGCATGCTGGAAACCGGCGTGAGTTCCATCCTCGTTGTCGACGACGACGGGCGCCTGACTGGGCTGATCACCGCGACGGACTTCGTGTCGCTCGTCCGGCGGAACGACCCGGACGACGAAACGCCCGTGGAGGCGTTCATGACGACGGACGTCGTCACCGTGTCCCCCGACGATTCCGTCGAGGACCTCGCGGAGCCGACGGACCGCGGGTACACGCACTTGCCGGTGGTCGACGCGGCCGGGCAGTTGGTCGGGATGGTGTCGACGACCGACCTCACGGCGTACGTCTCGGAGCAGCGGTAGCCGACGCGGCCGCCGCGTTGCGCCAGCCGGAAGAGTCATCAGATGTGGTAACACACGACGGGTATGGATCTAAACGATCGGACCCGCGTCAGCGAGGTCATGTCGACGCCGCTGGAGACGATCGGCGCCGACGAACCGCTCCGAGAGGCAGCGCGTCGGATGAGAACCGACGACATCAGCGCGCTCATCGTGACGACGGGCGGCGGCTGTATCATCACCCAAAGCGATATCGTCGGCGCCGTCGCCGCGGGCCGCGACCTCGACGACACGGTCGTCGGCGACGTGATGACGGAGGACGTCGAGACCGTGACGCCGGACCTGCTGATGGAGGAGGTCGCGGCGATGATGACGATGTACGGCGTGAAACACCTCCCCGTGGTCGACGACGATTACGTCGGAATGATCTCTACCACCGACGTCGCCGAACACCTGTCGTAGGTCCCGGGTCGCGGTCGCGGATTCTCTCCGATGCCTTACCACAGGAGCAGCGGCGCTCCGACCGCGATCCCCACCGCGATCAACACGACGTTCCAGAACAGCACCGGTCGGACCAGTTCCCGCGTGATGCTCGCGGCGAAGGCCGTTTTAACGAGGACACTCGCCGCCGTCCCGGAGACGACGCCCGCGACCGCGGTGTCGACGGTTATCTGCCCGGTCCCCAGAAGCGAGACCGCCGTCGTCGTCGCCGTCCCGGAGGAGACGAGCCCCGCGAGGAAGGACGTGGCGACGAACCCGCCCGCGCCGAACGCCCGCTCGGCGCCCGCCGAGACGAGCAACACGAGGACGAACAGCGCGCCGAACGTCAGCGCGTTCCGGAGGCTGAACGGCGACGTGAGCTCCGCCTCCATCGTCGTCCGCCAGTCGCTCCGCCACACCGCGACGAGGACGCCGGTGACCGTGATCGCACCCAGCGGCGCGCCGACGATTACGGCGGCCTCCGGCACGAAGACGGCGACGACCGCGGCGTTCCGGAGGGCCATCGCGGCGTTCGCCAGCAGGATCGAGCCGACGGCGATGTCGACTAAGTCCGCTCGCCCCTTCGTGCGTTTCGCCATCTCTGCGACGACCGCGGTGGAGTTCACGAGCCCGCCGAAGAAGCCGGTGACCGCGTAGCCGCGGCCCTGGTACCGCTTCACCAAGACGTAGTTGACGAAGCCGATGGCGCTGACGGCGACGACGAGCGACCAGATGAGCCGCGGCTGGACCGCCCCCCACGGGTCGATCGTCTCCGACGGGAGAAGCGGGAAGACGACGAACGCGAGGATGGTGAACTCGACCGCGCTGCGGACCTCCTCCCGGGAGAGCCCCCAGGCGAACTGATGGAGCTCCCGTTTCAACACGAGCAGCAGCGAGGAGAGCATCGCCACCGTCACCGCCTCGATGAAGAACTCCTCGGCGACGAGCGCGCCGACCCCGTAGGTGACGAGCATCGACACCGACGTGGTCAGCGAGAGCCCGTCGACCTCTTCCTCGACGAAGCTCCGGACCGCGAGCAGCACCGCGATGGCGACGATCAGCGCCCCGCCGACGAGCAGGAGCCCGTCGTCCCCGAGCAGCGAGAAGACGGCCGCTGCGAGGCTGATCAGCGCGAACGTTCGGATCCCTGCCGACTTCTGAGACCACTCCCGCTCCAGTCCGAGAAACATCCCCAGCGCGGTCGCCAGGACCAACTTCGCGACGTTCGTCTCGAGGTGGGTCAGCGGGTCGACGGCGCTCAACACGCGGCGTCACCTCGCCGCCGGCGCCGACCCGACCGAGTCACCGCGCTCATACGCCGAACCAGTCGACAGCGACGCGTATAGCTTACTATATACCGGTATATCTCCCCGATCGAGCCGTTCCCGCGACGCCGCGTCAGCGGTTCGTCGGCTCCCGCGGGAGGTCGAGCGCCTCTGTCAGGTCGTGCTCCTCGCCGGTGAGCAGGTAGAGCACGTCTTCGAGGATGACCACGAGTTCCGGCAGCTCCCGCACCACGAGGAAGGTGATACCGACCAGCGCCACGACCGCGAGCAGCTGGCTCATGATCCGGTCGGAGATCAGGAACGACACCCGGTAGGGATCGCTCGCGCCGAACATCAGCAACACCAGGTCCGGGTACCACTGCATGTACTGGTTGCCCGCGGCGACCGAGATGAACGTCGTCCGGAGGATGTTGAGGACGTAGATGAGCGTGACCGACACCGCGAGCCCGCGAACCTTCCGCCGGAGGGGCGCCTCGACCGCCGCGACGAGCCCGCCGAAGATCGCCATGCTCCCGAGCCCGGTGCAGGCGAGCACGATGTCGATCCGGTAGGTGTGGCCGTCGTCAAGGGTCCACAGGTAGGCGGCGTTGTACCCCTCGCTGCTGGCCACCCGCTCGGGGGCGTAGCCGAGCAGGTCGATGAGCATCCCGGTCTGGGTCGCCACCGCTTCGATGAGGATCCGGCGGGGCTCGGGGAACGCCATGCCCCCGATCGTGAACGCCGGAATCGTCTCGAACGGGAGGTAGATGAACAGCATGATCGCTATCGCCCGGGTGAGGGTGAACAGCGACGCCCGCCCGTTGTACAGGAGGTAGCCGGCGTACATGCAGGCCGGCACCCCGACGAGCGCGAGGATCGACTCGACGTAGCTCTGGTGTTCGAACGCGAAGTACGGCACCGTCGACAGCCAGAAGAGCCCGAACAGCGCCCACGTGCCCGCCGCGAGCGACCGGCCCGCCGCCAGCCCGCGGCTGTCCAACAGCCACGCGACGGCGAAGAGGATCGCGACGAGCCAGGCGAACGTGAACGTGTCCGGCAACAGACTCAGCGTCGCCGGCACGCCGGGACCGAACATATCCGAACCGTCGGTCGTCGTCGGATAAAGCCCTTGTCGTTGCCGACGATCCGCCGGATCGTTCGACGCGAAAGCGAAGAGAGAGGGGAGTCCGGACCGGTCAGCGCTCGTCCGAGTCGAGCACGCGGATCTGGTCGCCGCGGACCGTCACCGGAATCGGAACGGTCGCCTCGTACAGCTCGACGGTCACCTGGTCTTTGCCCTCGTCGATCCGCTGGACGCGGGCCTTCTCTCCTTTAAACGGCCCGGCGATCAGCTCGACGATATCGCCCTCGGCGATCCCCTCGACGTCGGGGGTCGGCGAGAGGAAGTGTTCGACCTCGGAGAAGGGGCTCCTCGCCGGTCCCTCCGAGCCCTGAATCACGCCGCTGGCGTGCGGGATCTCGTCGAGGATCCGGGCGAACACGCTCCCGTCCGTGGCCTCGACCATCACGTAGCTCGTCAGTTGATCGGGAGCGATGACAGCCTGGATCTCCGGCATCTCCTTCTCCGCGAGCATGTCGGCGACGGTCCGCTCCTGGCTCGCGGTGGTCTTGACCGAGAAGATCGGCATTACGCGCCGACCCCCGGCAGGAGGCTCATGATCGCGAACATCAGGAAGCCGATGAAGCCGATGAGGAGGATCCCGGCGCCGGCGATCTTCGACACCTGGAGGAACTCGTCGGTGCTCGGCGTACTCGCCAGTTTCAGTACCCGAATGTAGCTGTTGAGGTCGTACGGAACGTCCATGTTACGCGAGAATTCGAGCCGATCCGGTTTTTACCTTTTGATGCGAGACGGGGACAAGCGGACCGTACGCGAGAACGGAGACACGCGGTCAGAACGTGCGGAAACGACGCGAGGACGAGCCGTATCGCCGCCGACAGCGGGGTTATTCGACGTAGTCGATGTCTTTCATCTCGGGCGCCGCCTCACCCTCGGCCTCTTCGCCGTTGCGACCGTAGATCTGCGGCGACTCGACGCCTGTCACCACGATCATCGTCCGCATCTCGCCCTCGAGTTCCTCGTCGACGGAGGTCCCCCAGATGATCCGGGCGTCGGGGTCGATCCGGTCGTAGATCTCCTCGACGACGCCCTCGGCCTCCTCGATCGACATGTCCGTGCCGCCGGTGACGTTCACCAGCGCGGAGTTCGCGCCGGAGATGTCGACGTCGAGCAGCGGCGAGCGGAGCGCCGACTTCACCGAGTCCTGCGCCTTCGAGTCGGAGTCGGACTCGCCGAGGCCGATCATCGCCACGCCGCCCTTCTCCATCACGGTGCGGACGTCGGCGAAGTCGAGGTTCACCAGTCCGGGCATCGTGATGAGTTCCGTGATCCCCTTCACCGAGCGCATCAGCACCTCGTCGGACACCTTGAACGCCTGCCGGACCGGGAGCTTCCCGACCGCGTCGAGCAGGCGGTCGTTGGGGACGACGATCACGGTGTCGGAAACGTCTCGGAGCCGCTCTAAGCCGGCCTCGGCGTTCGTCCGTCGGACCTCTCCCTCGGCGGTGAAGGGGGTCGTGACGATGGCGATGGTCAAGGCGCCCGACTCGCGTGCGGCCTTCGCGACGACCGGCGCCGACCCGGTCCCCGTGCCGCCGCCGAGCCCGGCAGTCACGAACACCATGTCGGAGCCGTCGATGGCGTCCTGAATCTCCTCCTGGGACTCGATGGCGGCCTCCTCGCCGACCTGCGGGAGGGAGCCGGCGCCGCGCCCCTGCGTCTTCTGCTGGCCCATGAGGATCTTCGTGTCGGCCTCGATGTTGACGAGGTGCTGGACGTCGGTGTTGGCCGCGACGAGCTTCGCGCCGTGGATCCCCTCCTCGGTCATCCGGTTGACCGTGTTGCCGCCGGCGCCCCCACAGCCGACGACCGTGATGTTCGTCTGGAGGTCTTGGAGAACGTCCTGCAACTCCTCGTCGGTCATCGTCCCGGTCTGTGGCGGGGCGCCGGCGGCCGCGTCGTTCGCGCCGGCGCCGGCCTCCCCGGCGTCGTCCGCCGGGGATTCCTCGGCTTCGTCGATGGCGTCCTCTACGATAGAGTCCATTATATGGTGTGGTTGCGACCCGGACGTATTTATTTTTGCCCGATCGTCTGACGCGGGTCAGACGGCGGAAGACGGTCTCCTGAGCCGACGAAACGCGCGTATCACTGTTCGAAAACGAAGGGTCGGTCAATGGATCGGAACCGGTCTCCGGCTCGGGCCTCACTCGATCGGGACCGGCCTCAGGCCTTACTCGATCGGGAACCGCTCCGTCCGCGACCGCGACACGTCCTCGGGCGCGACCGTCTCGCCGTCGACTTCGACCGACTCCCCGTCGGCGAGCCTCCCGAACGCGGGTCCCTCCGGGACCCCCTGCTCCGCGGCGAGTCCCGGATCGAACGCGGTCTCGCGCGCGACCACGGCGCCGTCGTCGACGTCGACCGCGTCGTATCCGCGCTCCAACACGCCCGCCAAGTCCGCGACGAGGTCGTCGTACCCGGGCGACTCCTCGGCGGCGGCGAACGCGGCCCGACCCGTCGCCCGCGTCCCGGCCTGTTCGGTGTCGAAGGCGACGGCGTTCGCCGCCACCGCCGCGCGGGCCGCGTCAGCGTCCACGCCCTGCGCCCGCGAGAGCAGTTCGTCCGGGAGGCCGCTGACGCGGATCGCGTCCGGCGAGGGGGGAGCGACCTCGCCGAATCGGAGCCCCTGGTCGACAGTCGCGATCTCGGTCTCCAGCCGCTCGACCAGCGACAGGGGGCGGTCGCCCACCTCGCGCACCCACGTCTCGCTCACGACGCGGTGACCGAGGTCCTCGACGGTCGCCGCGAGGTCGGGTCTGTCGCCCTCGATCACGGCCATATCCGCACGGCTCCGCGCGAACGCCTGTTCGATCACGGCCCGGTTCGCGTCGGGCGCACCGAGGTCGCCGAGCGACCAGTCGGCGCCGACGTGTCCCACCGCCCACTCGGTCTCGCGGACGAGCCGGGTGAACCGCGGGGCGTAGTGGCCGCCGCCGAAGCCGACGACGTGGCGGGGTTCGAGATTCCCGTCGTCACCCTCTCCGGCGTTCCCGGTCAGATCCGCGCCGGTCCCCCGCAGATCGAGTACCGCCCGCGCGACCGCTCGGGCCGCCTCCGGGTCGGTCCACTGCGGCTCGTCGGAGCCGAGTTCGACGAACAGCGACGGGACGGCGGTCCCGGTCGGGCCGTGGTGGGTGCACTCGATCCCCACGTCGTACCCCTCGGGGGCGTGGTCCGCGAGCGCCTCGACGACGCGCTTCTCGGCGCCCGGCGCGGCCCGCGCCAGCGTCTCCGGCTCACCCCCGTACGGCGCGGGGCCGAAGTTTCCGGTGGCGTGAGCCGTGAGGAGCTTCCCCGTCTCTCCCGAGTGGCGGGAGACGAACGCGAGGAACTCTGGGGTCTCGTCGAACGCGACCGCGGGGTCCTCCAAGTCGATGTGGAGGTCGTCGAACTCCCGCAGTTCGAACCCGTCGGTCCGGTAGTACGCGCCGCCACCGTCGGCGTCGGGGCGGTTCGGGTCGTCGCGGCGCTCCCAGTCGCCGACGTCGAGCAGGTGCTCGCCGATGTGTTCCGAGGCGCTGTCGGCCCGGCTGACGACGATCGCTATCACGGGTTTCGGTCGGGGTCGGGCGACCGAATAGCCGTCGATACGACGTCGGCGGGACGGTGGCGAACTCGCCGGACTGTCTGGTCGATCGCTTATAAACAATTACTGACGGCGGATCGACGGTGAACGCCTCCAAAGATCCAGTCGACGCGGCTGCCCCTTTGAGGCCCACCTTCCCCCGCAACCGCACAGCACCTCACGCCTCCCCAGCCTCGTCGGCGCGGCGCTTATAAGTGCCGCGCCGACTCCCTCGCACCGGGGCGCAGGGCGAGAGCGACGCTCTCGCTTGCAGCCAGCGGCTTTGCCGCCGGCGACCTCGTGCGGGCTGCTCGCGCCCGGTGGGCGCTCGCCGGCGACGCCACCGCAGATCGGCTTCTGTCCTACTTATAAACGGAACTCGTCGTCGACGCACCGATCTGGTGGTGGCCCAGCCACGCTCACGGAAGCAACAGGTAGATGAAGGCGAGGTAGCCGACGACGAGGACGCCGCCGTCGATCCGCGAGATGCGGTCACCGCGGTACATCAGCCCGACCAGCAGGGCGGTGAAGGCGAGGAGCGCGGGGAACTCGAAGCCGCGCACGCCGGGAGCCACGCTGATCGGCGTGATGATCGCGACGATGCCGATGACAGCGAGGATGTTGTAGATGTTCGAACCGACGACGTTGCCCACGCTGAACTCGGCCTCACCGCGGATCGCGGCGACGACGCTGGCGGCCAGCTCCGGCAGCGAGGTCCCCAGCGCCAGCACGGTGAGCCCGATGAAAATGTCGGAGAACCCGGCCGCCGACAGCAGCGACTGCCCGCCGTCGACGAGCCACTGGGAGCCGAGGATCAGCGCGACGATGCCGCCGACGACGAGCGTTGCGTCGCGGAGGCGCGCGTCCGGCATCTCCGCGCGCTCGGCGTCCGAGATTCCGGACTGTGTCTGCTGGACCCGCCGCAGGACGACGGTGGTGAACGCGACGAGGGCCGCGAGCAGGACGAGGCCGTCGACCGCGCCGATCCGCCCGTCCCAGCCGAGTCCGACGAGCAGCAGCGCGGCGAGCACCATGAACGGGACGTGGCGCTCGAAGACGGTCTGCGAGATGTCGAGCGGGCGGATCAGCGCGGACACGCCCAACACCACCCCGATGTTGGCGATGTTCGATCCGACGATCGCACCCAGCCCGGTGTCGGTCGACACCGTGAGCGCGCCGAGCACGGAGACGAACAGTTCGGGGGCCGTGGTCGCGAACGCGACGACGGTGACGCCGACCGTCGACGCCTTCAGCCCGACCGCGAGCGCGAGGTCGCTGGCGCCCTTGACGAGCAGTTCGGCGCCGGCGTACAGGAGGGCGGCGCCGCCGGCGAGCAGCAGGAGTTCCGTGAGCGGCGACCCGAGTAGCACGGCTCCGGGTTGTCGTCGACGTTTTAAAAAGCGTCGTGGTTCCGAAGCGTCGAGAAGTCTCGCCGCGTCGCGGGCGCGTCCGGCAGCCTCAGGCGCGGGTCGCCCGGAACTCGCCGTGTTTCATCCCGACGACGAACGCGATGGCGCCGAAGACGACCATCGAGGGGAGCACCATCATCAGCGTCGTCGAAAGCCCCATCGGCGTCCCGAAGGTGACCCCGGCGGTTCCGAGGGCGACGATGAGCGCGACGATACCGGCCGCACGCGGAAGGTCGAACTCCATATATCTGGTACGACTCGCGGGACCCTAAGGGTTCGGCTCGCGGAGGCGTCGCCACCGGCTAGACAGCGCGGTCGAGCCCCGGGGCAGGGCGGCGCTACGCCTCGATGATCTCGTCGTCGTCCGCGGCCGGCACCCGAAGTTCGCCGTCCATCGAGACGACCGCCCGGCCGCCGACGCGCACCGAGTCGCCGTCGACCCGAACGCGGACGTGGCCGGGTCGGTCGACGAAGTGGCCCTGCTCGAAGCGCAGTTCGTCGGGGAACTCGCCGTCGAACGCGCCGACCTCGCGGAGGTATGCTCCGACCGCGCCGCTCGCGGTCCCCGTCACGGGGTCCTCGGGCACTCCGATCGCCGGCGCGAACGCCCGCCCGTGAAGCGTCGAGTCGGCGGCGAGCGAGTCGAATGTGAACGCGTACACGCCCGCCACGTCGTACGTCTCGGAGATCGCCTCGATCGCCGCCATATCGGGCTCGGCCTCCCCGAGTCGTTCGAGGAAGTTCACCGGGACGACGAGCCACGGGAGTCCCGTGGAGGCGACCGCGACCGGGAGATCTGCGCCCACGTCGCGCAGGGCCGCCGGGTCGATCCCGAGCGCGTCGCCGAGGCGGTCGGCGTCGAGATCGGCTCCCGCTTCTCGGCCGGGGTCGGCTCCCGCTTCTCGGCCGGGGTCGGCTCCCGCTTCTCGGCCGGAGTCGGCTCCCGCTTCTCGGCCGGAGTCGGCTCCCGCTTCTCGGCCGGGGTCGATCACGTCGACCGTCGGGGGGTTCTGTCGCATCCAGACGGTCCCGTCGTCGTCGACCGTGATGTCGAGGTCGCCGACGTTGGTCCGGAGGGTCCGGTCACCGGCGTCGATCGCGCCCTCGGCGAACAGGGCGCCGTAGGTCGCGATCGTCGCGTGACCACACAGGTCGACCTCGGTGGCGGGCGTGAGGTATCGGAGCCGCTCGTCGGCGGGGGCGCTTGCGCCGTCCGCGCCCTCCGTGCCCTCCCCGCTCCCCGCGTTGTCACCGGCTGCATCGGTGTCGAACAGGAACGCGGTCTCCGAGGCGCCGATCTCCGCGGCGATCCGGGCCATCTGGTCGTCGCTCAGTCCCGCGGCGTCCGGCACGACGCCGGCGACGTTCCCGGCCAGCGGCTCGGCCGCGAACGCGTCGACGAGAAGCGTGCGTCGCGTCTCCATGCGCCACCGTGACGGTCCGTCTTCAAAAGGGTCCCGAGAGCGCGAGGAATCCGACACCCGGACGCGAGACCGCCGGGAGCGATGTGAACCCTTTTGGCCTCCACGCCGGATGTGTTCCTATGGGCCTCTTCGACCGGTTGCGAGGGAATGACACGCCCCGCGTGGCGTTCATCGGGATCGACGGGCTTCCCCACCGCCTCGTCGCCGACAATCCGGACACGTTTCCGACGCTGGCGGCGATCGCCGACGAGGGCGACGGGGGACCGATCGACAGCGCCGTACCGCCCGAGTCGAGCGCGTGCTGGCCGGTGCTCACGAGCGGCGTGAACCCCGGCGAGACCGGCGTGTACGGGTTTCAGGACCGCGAGGTCGGCTCGTACGACACTTACGTCCCGATGGGTCGCGACGTGCAGGCGACGCGGGTGTGGGACCGCGCGACCGAGGCGGGCCTCGACGCGACGGTGATGAACGTCCCCGTCACCTTCCCGCCGCAGCGAACGGTCCAGCGCATGGTCTCCGGCTATCTCTCCCCCGACGTCGACAAGGCGTCTCACCCGGACGAGCTTCGGGAGTACCTCACCGAGAGCGACTACCGGCTCTCGGTCAACGCGAAGCTCGGCCACCAAGCGGACAAGACGGAGTTCATCGAACAGGCCAGAGAGACCCTCGACGCCCGCGCGGCGGCGTTCGACCGCTACGTCGAGATGGACGACTGGGACCTGTTCGTCGGGGTGTTCTCCACTCCCGACCGGATCAACCACTTCCTGTGGGGCGACTACGAGGACGGCGGCCCGTACCGCGAGGACGTGCTGGAGTTCTACGCCGCCCTCGACGAGCACATCGGCGCTATCCGGACCGCGCTCCCGGCCGACGTGCGGCTCGTCGTCGGCTCCACGCACGGGTTCACGCGACTCCGGTACGACGTGTACTGCAACGAATGGCTCGAACGCGAGGGGTGGCTCTCGTACGAGGACGGCGACGACCACGGCTCGCTGTCCGATATCGCGAGCGACGCCCGCGCATACTCGCTCGTCCCCGGTCGCTTCTACCTCAACGTGGAGGGGCGCGAGCCTGACGGGGCCGTTCCCGAGGCGGAGTACGAGTCCGCCCGCGAGGAGCTCCGGGCCGAACTCGAGGCGTGGGAGGGTCCGAACGGGAACCCGGTCGCGAAGCGGGTCGTCGAGCGTGAGACGGTGTTCCGCGGCGACCACGACGCCATCGCGCCGGACCTCGTGGTGATCCCGAACGAGGGGTTCGACCTCAAGTCCGGGTTCCGCCCCCACGACGCGGTGTTCGATCCGGACGGCCCTCGGACCGGCATGCACACCTTCGAGGACGCCGCGCTGTTCGTCGACCACCCGGACGCGAAGGTCGAGGACGCGGACCTACTCGACGTCGCCCCGACGCTCCTGCGCCTGCTCGACGTCGACTACGGCCGGACCGACCTCGACGGCGCGAGCCTCATCTGAAGCGGTGTCGACATGGAGCGCACTCCCGACGGGACCCCAGTCGGCGTCGACGACCCGTACGCGGTCGCCGGGGTTTGCGATCACCTCACCGACGACGGCCGCTGTCGGTTCGCACTGACCCGGGCGGGCGACGATCCCGAGTTCACCGCCGAGCGACGCGACGACGGCTACGCCTGCCACGTCGGCGAGGAGGGGGAGTGGCGCGCGTGCCCGCACTACCGATCGACGACCGACGGACGGGAGTGTTACCGGTGCGGACTGGCGGAGGTCCGACTGGCCCACGACGACGCTCGACCGCTGGTAGAGGAGCACCACCTGTCGTACGGCGACGCCGCTTCTTCTGCACCCAACGGCTCCGACTCCGACGACGCCGGCCCCCACGAGATCACCGTCGCGCTGTGTCGCTGGTGTCACACCAAGGTCCACAAGTCGTTCGCCCGGATCGACGACGACGCCAGTCCCGATCCCGAGGCGCTCGCGGCGCGCGAGAATCGGCGGAGCAGAGAACAGTCGGAGTCCGCGTTCGAGACCGCGAGCGAGCGGGTCGATCGGGAGTAGCGGGCCGGCAGCGCGAAGCGGAACCGAGCGGAAGCAGAAAGGGTACCGTCAGTCGACGCGTCGGCTCAGTTCTCCGGTTTCGGCCGGATCAGGTTCGCCAGCGCGACGAGTAGCCCGAGGAACCAACCGAGGGGGACGGAGATCCCGACCCACATCAGCACGTAGCCGAGGCCGGTGACGCCCCACTGCTGTCCGAACGTCTCCAGATCGAAGGCGCCGCGGAGCGTCTCGTTGATCCCGCCGACGGCGAGGAACGTGTCGAGGATCCACCGCGCGAGCTCGTAGCTCGGATCGAGGACGACGTTCGAGATCGAGGGGGTGAGCAGCCCGGCGACGACCGGGGGCAGGAAGATCGCCGTCATCGCGAACGGGTACGCGAGGAGAACGCTGACGAACCGCCCGCCGACCTTCGAGAACCCGGCGGCCAGTCCGGCGGCGACGACGGCGACGACGCTGGCGCCGCCGATTCCGAGCATCACCTCGGTCGGGAGTTGGAAGTGCGCGAGGAGAGTTAACGATCCCCAGACGACCGTGGCGACGATCACCGCGCCGAGCACCCCGAACCGCGTGACCGCGGAGTCGAGTTTCGCCGCGTAGTACCGGGTGGCGAACCCGACGAGCAGGAGGGGGTACGCCACCGCCACGAGCGGTGCCCCGAGGATCGCCCAGAGGTAGTAGCCGACCGTCTGGACGGTAGTCTCCGGTTGCCACTTCCCCAACACCGCGCTCGGATCGAGCTGTCTGGGGAAGACGACCTCCATCCACGTCTCGTGGAGACGGACGACGTCAAGGAGGAGCGCTTCCACCAGTCCGACTTGCCCTCGGCGTTCCATTTGGCTCACCTCGCGCGCGACACACCGTGAACTTTGTGCCTTCGACTCCGGCGGATCGGCGTTGTCGACACTCCCGTGAGCGCTCACCTCCCGAACCAGTTGTTCGGCTACAGACCGCTTACATGGGGAGATTATCAGATCAGCGAGTTCGCAGCGATACGCTTAACCGTTCCACCGGACGTATTTACCGGTATGCACAGACGCGGACTGCTCGCGGCAATCGCCGCATCGACATCCGTCGCAGTCGCCGGGTGTGCCGGCGGTGAGAACGGGAACTACGAATACGACGCGGAACCGGCCAGCGTCCCGTCCTCTGCGACGTCCGAAGCGGGATACGAGGGCGAGGATCCCCAGTCGTTCACCATCGAGGAGGAGTTCGAAGTGGCGGGCGTGAACGCGCAGTTGTCCGCGACGACGTGGGCCGCCGGGTACGAGAACTCCGACAACGGGTCGGCGCTGTTCGTGGCGAGTACACCCAACCCGTCGGTGGGCGGGCAGTCGGTAAATCCGCTCGTCCGCGCGGACGAGGAGGACTTAATCCGTCGGCTGTTGGAGCAGGTCGATCAGCGAGGAATCGGCGGCAGCGGCACCGATATCGAGACGAGCGACATCGAACAGCAGGGGTCGGAAACGCGGACCATCCTCGGCGAAGACGTGGAGATATCGATCCTCGAAACGACGGTCAACGCGGAGATCGAAACCGACAGCGGACAGAGCGGTTCGGCCGAAGACGTCCCGGTGTACCTGTACGTCGGAACGGTCCAGCACGAGGAGGACGTGATCGCGCTCGTCGGAGTTCACCCCACCGCCGTCGACGCCTCCGAATCGGTGCTGTCCCTGATGGAACAGGTCGAACACTAAGTCACTTCTCCACTCACTTTTAACCGATAGGCAGTCTGGATAGGCCGTCTCCCGCCCCGTAATTCGCGATCGAAACCGCACAACTGCACCGCTTTCACCGAAGTTATTTCCGCAGATAGAAGCTTTGCGGTCCGTAATCCATTTATAAGCAATCGAACCGACATGTCACCACCTCGCGTTGTGAGACACTAGCTCGGGCTCCTCCCGTCGCTATCTGCGGTGTGAGAGCCTGTTAGCTGCTGCTCTCGCAGCCGGAGATACGATAATGGCCCGACAAATACCGATTCGGTGTGCAGTGGTCTGTGTCCTTGTTCTCTCATTTGCTGTGATTTCGGTTATTGGGGCGGGGATTGGTGTTGCAGAATTGGATACTACTGAAACAGATCTCCCGACAATAACTACACCTGGTGAAGGCGAAGATGCATTTTCAGGAAAAAACAAGACGACATTAAAGAACACATCAATTAATCATAGACAGTCGCATAATACTAGCTCAAAAATAAATATATTTATAAGCCTAAGCAGTCTAGAGAAAAATAATATAAAAACAAATTCTAGTAAAATCAGCAATTATAGTGTGTCTGGTGCCTCTATATCGAATATAAGTAAATTAACTGACCAAAACTCAACTGTTTTTAAAATACAAGCCAACCCGACATATAAGTCAAACAGAATAGTTTTTGACGAGATTAATTTCTCAGATATAGATGGATCTAATATCAATTCAACAGTTAATGTCCGATACAGATTGGGCGTTTCTACCAACAAGTCTGGTAGAGATTTCTCAGAGTTAAAAGAAGAGAATAAAATAACAGAAACAGATACTTTTGATATTGTAGACAATTCAATTAAGGTCTCAGACCAAGCTACTGTATCAAGCCAAATGTTGAATACTTCGATGACATCAGATGGGATTACTATATCAAATTTTGTTTCAGATATTACTTCAGTTATCGTCATCACTCATGGATATAATGGAACTAGGATTGCCGGATTTGAGACACAATCGGCTACGCCTGTAAGCGGCAGACAAAATATTACCATTGAACCGAATATCGTTGGAGGAAAAAAGAGACTTCACGTAATACCCAAAAGAAATATAAATATAACAAAATTGGAAAATAAAAATCACGTCCCAGAATCAACACTTGACTCTGCAATTGCAACAGATAAAGCACACATATATTCAGGTATTGTCAAATTCAACGATCAGAGACATGATAATTCGATCGAATCGGGTCTGACTGTTGAAAAAGCAGAGCTTCTTGATGCAAATGGGAGAAATACTCCGTTTATCATCTCTATCCACCCAATAACCTCTAATGGAAATGTTGTTTATAATACTACTTACGGATACTCTAACAGATTAACTGGAAATAATATGGGTGTTGAAATAGAGCTTGGAAGTCGGAATAGTACCGATAAAAACGTATATACCAGCAATCAGCTAGCAGCAACCTTACAAGTCTATGATGATCCCACTGGAGAGAGTACGAATCAATCTGATTCAACATACGTTCTGCCTAATTCGGATTTACATAACCAATTTGTAAGTGGTGGTATCGCGGATACTGCCATGATAGATATTGGAGAAAACACGAGTTTAGATGAAAAAGTAGCACATCTTGATCAGACTTCTGGATATAATAATATACAACCATATATTTATTCAGGAACTACAATACTAGCTAACAACACAGTATTAGAACAAGAGAGTGAGAAACTATATCGTATTGATAGTAACAAAAAGGTCATATCTGCCGTTGGAGATCCAGTAGCTAATACTAACACCACCGAATTTAGAACATATGGATTACAGACTGGGAATTACACATTCAATAAGACAAGATCCGATTCAGACTCTTCATTCAAAATAATTGGTGGTGAAAATCGATATACAAATATCTACAACACGGACAGATTCCCAATAGATGGTGAAAAAATGTCCTTTAATATACACCATAATTCTCCAAATTCGAATATCCGATTTATAAACAAAACTACCAACTCCACAACTGCCACCATCGAACTCGCCACACCGGAAGCGGGCCAGACGACGCTCGGTATCAACACCTATGCGGCGGCGAACGGGTCCTTGAACGAGAGCGTCACCGTGACGGGGCCGGGATCGTCGATCGAGTCCGTCACCGCGGCAGGCGAAACCGGATCGCTCTCGCCGGGCACCTACGAGATCGCGATTCGGTCGGAGCAGGGCATCGCGACGACGAGCGACAACGCGACCGTGACCCTCACGCGACGCTCGACGAACGGACTGACCACCTACCGAGGGACGGAAGCGAACCGGTCCGAGCTCCGCAGCGCTGCGGCGGTTCGGGACGCCATCGACAACGACACGCTCTCGCGAGCGGAGCGCGTCGACGCGAACGACACGGTGGTCTACGCGGTGAACGCGACCGGCCTGACCGGACTGACTGCGGCGCGGAACGCCACGCCCGAGACCGGCGCCGACTTGGATCGCCTCGACGGGATCGAGTTCGCCGTTCGATCGACCGGAGAGGAAGGCGACGTGGCTACGAGCGACGCGATCGGTGAGACGCCACGCGACGCGGCGGTCCACGTCGACGAGACCGGACTCTACGTGGTTGCCGACGGTGAAGACGCACTCCCGACCGACGACGGGCCGGAGCCCGGCGAGGAGTTCACCGCCGAGTTTCGGGTCACTGACGACCGCCTCCGTGAGGCCGCTGCAGACCCGCCGGACGGTCACACCGTGACCTCCACGATAACGTACGGCGACACCGATCGAGGGGAGTCACCGGACGGCGACACCGAACGGATCGGTTCCGGGAATCCTGTGGACGGCGGCGGGGACGGAGAACGTGGCGGAAGCGGGAACGCCGGCGGAAGCGGGAACGTCGGCGGAAGCGGGACCACTGGCCCGAGCGGAGACACCGGCGGAAACGGGAACTCCGGTAGAAACGAAAATACCGGCGAAACCACCGAGATAGGTGACGTCGCAGGGAACGCGACGGGAGGCCCGGATCTGGACTCCCCTGTCGGCGCCGACCTTCCAGACGAACCGAACGCGGACAACGGGACCACATCTGGGAACGGCGACCGAACCGGTCCGATCCGAGGGGCCGGGTTCGGATCTCGGCCGAACAGCGACGGTCCGACCCCCGCTCTGGACGAACCGATCGCCGTCTCAGTGCCGACGGCGACTGTGGCGACCGGACCGTCCGGAGCCCCGCAGTCCGAGGCGTCGTCGAGCGAGGTGGGGACGGCCCCCGACGAAACCGGTGGAGAAGGTGATTCGGCGACGGGGCGGGTGTCCGGCGGCGATGCCGCCGAAGCGGGAGAGGCGACGGCGCCCGATGCGGGGGCTGACGTCGCCGAACCCGCGGCGACCGGTTCGGAGCGAGCGACGCCGACCTACGAGAACGCGCCGATCCGGACGACTGCCGAAGATCTCCCCGGGTTCGGCGCGATACAGTCGCTAGCGGCCCTCTCGCTGGCGCTTCTGGCCGCAACACGGCGACTGCGACCCCACTCGTGACGGCGGGAGCGCTGCGGGGTCGGCGATATCCTTTTCCTAGCCCGCGCCTTTCGAGCGCGTATGTGCGTCACCATCACCCCGCCACGGGAGCGTGAATGCGAACTGTGCGGTCGCGAGGAGCGGTGGGACGACGACGCCGACGGGTGGCGGATCGACGGTGAGTCCGGAAACACCTACTGCATCCACGAGTGGGATATCAACGGGACGTTCACTCCGCTGCGCAAGTGACGGGGGTCCGACCCTTCGGTTGTGCCTCCGGTTCGCTTCGTCCCTCTCCGTCGCTCTGTACTCAGGCACTCGGTGCTCTGGCACTCGGCACTCAGGCACTCGCGCCAGGTCCGAACGGCCGAGTTGACGATCGCTGACCTATCTCTCGTATTCGTCCGGCTACGTGTTCCTGAACCTGCGATCGACAGTCATATTTACTCAAAGGCGAAATAGATCTGATCGAACAACGAGTTAGTCAATGGTACACACCCCTGATGAATAATTACCTTATATTCCCTAATGTGTGTACGATGGATCCTACCCCTATCAGGGTCATACCTTTAAGTGACCGTTCTAGAGGGTGTACTATGACCGAGCCACGTAGTACCACCCGAGAGGTATCGGAGCGAGATCTCTCGGGCCACGGTGGGGGGCTTGCGACGGTAACGGACGAGCGTTCGAACTGCGGGATCGGCGGAATCGTCGATCTCGACGGCGACCCGAGCCACGGGACGGTCACGGACGCCGTCGAACTGCTCGAGAACCTCGAACACCGCGGAACGACGGGTGCCGAGGAGGACACCGGCGACGGCGCGGGTATCATGGTCGCGCGCCCCGACGACTTCTTCCGCGAGGTCGTCGACGCCGACCTGCCCGAGGAGTACGCCGTCGGCTCCGTGTTCATGCCGACCGAACCGAGCGTGCAGGCCGAGATCCACGACGTCATCGCGGAGGTGTTCTCCGTGTACGGGCTGGAGGTCTTGGAGTGGCGCTCCGTCCCGACGGACAACGAGGATCTGGGCGCGACAGCACTCGACTCGGAGCCGGAGGTCGCCCAGCTGTTCGCCGCGCCCGTCGAGGGCGCCGGCCTCGCCGAGCGGTTCACCGACGAGGAGACGGACCCCGACGACGCCGACCCGGAAATCCTCGGCTTCGACCGCGCGCTGTACGCCGCGCGCCGCGAGATCGAGAACGCGGTCGCCGAGGTCGACGGCGCGGGGCGGTTCTACGTCTGCTCGCTCGACCGCCAGCGCGTCGTCTACAAGGGACTTCTCAAGGGATCACAGCTCGCCGGCTACTACTCGGACCTGACCGACGAGCGCTTCGCGAGCCACGTCGCCCTGGTTCACGCGCGCTTCTCGACGAACACGCTTGGCGCGTGGCACCTCGCGCACCCGTACCGCAACATCGTCCACAACGGCGAGTTCAACACGATCCGCGGGAACGTCAACTGGATGCGCGCCCGCGAGAACGACCTGGACCACCCGGCGTTCGGCGCGGAGCTCGACACGATCAAGCCGGTGATCGACGACCCCAACCAGTCGGACACCGCGAGCGTCGACAACGCGGTCGAACTCCTCTTACAGGCGGGCCGGGACCTCCCGCATAGCCTCCGGATGCTGATTCCCGAGGCGTTCCGCGACGACGACCTGATGGACCAGGCCCGCGCCGACTTCTACGACTACCACGCCTCGCTCGTCGAGCCGTGGGACGGGCCCGCCCTCGTCATCGGCTTCGACGGCGACCGCGTCGCCGGCGTCCTCGACCGCAACGGGCTCCGCCCCTGCCGGTACGAGGTGACCGAGGACAACCGGCTGATCGTCGGCAGCGAGGTCGGCGCGCTCCCGACCGAGCCGGCGGACGTGACGCGCCGCGGGCGGCTCCAGCCCGGCGAGATCTTCGTCGCCGACCCCGAGGAGGGACGGATCGTTCCCGACGATGAGGTGTTCGAAACCCTCACCGACGAGAAGTACGGCGACTGGGTCGACGAGCGACAGGTCGACCTCGACGACATCGTCGAGGGAGACGCGGTCGCCGCCGGCATCGACTCCGGTTCTGATGGTGATTCCGACGACGGCGCAGCCGCCGACGGCGACACCACCGCCGAGTCGACCGTTCGCGTCCATCAGGCCGCGTTCGGCTACACGACCGACTCGCTGGATCACCTCGTCGAGCCGATGGCGAGGGACGGGAAGGACCCGGTCGGCTCGATGGGCGACGACACCCCGCTGTCGGTGCTCGCCGACGTCGACCGCCCGCTGTTCACCTACTTCAAACAGCTGTTCGCACAGGTGTCGAACCCGCCGATCGACTACATCCGCGAGGAGCTCGTTACCTCGCTGGAGACCCGGATCGGGAACCAACGGAACCTGCTTGACGAGACCCCGGCACACGCCGAGCAGATCGTCTCCGACACCCCGATTCTCACCGACGCGGAGACCGCCGCGCTACGCGACCTCCCCGGTCCGGGGGAACGCGCGTCGGGTGACGGCGACGGGGCGGGCGAGGACGATTCGGGCGCGGCGCCGTTCACCTCCGTGACCGTCGACGTGACGTACGACCGCGCCGACTCGCTCGTCGACGCCGTCACCGAGATCCGCGAGGACGCCGCGACCGCCATTGAGGACGGCGCCGACGCCGTGATCCTCTCCGACCGGGCGGTCGGCACGGACCGGCTCGCGGTGCCGAGCCTGCTCGCGACCGGTGCGGTCCACCACCACCTCGTCCGAAACGGACTCCGGAACCGCGCGGGACTCGTGGTCGAGTCCGGCGAGCCGCACGAGGTCCACCACATCGCGACCCTCGTCGGGTACGGCGCGGACGCGATCGACCCGTACCTCGCGTACGCCTCCATCGCGGACGTGGTCGCCGGTCCCGACGGCGCCGACGAGGACGAGGCGCTGGCCGCCTACCGGCACGCGCTGGAGGACGGCCTCCTCAAGACGATGGCGAAGATGGGTATCTCGACGATGGAGTCGTACCAGGGCGCGCAGATCTTCGAGGCCGTCGGGCTCTCCTCGGAGTTCGTCGGCGAGTACTTCGAGGGCACCGAGATCCGCACCGAGGGGGTCGGGATCGAAGAGATCGAAGACGACCTCCGCACGCGCCACGCGATGGCCTTCGGCGCCGACCCCGAACTGGAGACGATCGGCGAGTACGAACACCGGTCGTCGGGCGTGAAGCACGGCTGGAACCCCCAGACTGTCGGCACGCTCCAGCAGGCGGTCCGGGGCGGAGATTACGAGCAGTATCAGGAGTTCGCGGAGCTCGTCAACGACCAGTCCGAGGAGCTCCAGACGCTCCGCGGGCTCCTCGAGTTCGAGTCCGACCGCGACCCGGTGCCGGTCGAGGAGGTCGAGTCGGTCGAGTCCATCGTCGAGCGCTTCTCGACGGCCGCGATGAGCCTCGGGAGCATCTCCCCGGAGGCCCACGAGAACAACGCCATCGCGATGAACCGGCTCGGCGCGAAGTCGAACACGGGCGAGGGTGGCGAGCCCCCGGAGCGGTTCGGCACCGAGAAGGAGTGTTCCGTCAAGCAGGTCGCCTCGGGTCGGTTCGGCGTCACCTCCGAGTACCTCGCGAACGCCGACGAGCTCCAGATCAAGATGGCGCAGGGGTCGAAGCCCGGCGAGGGCGGCCACCTCCCCGGCAAGAAGGTCAACGAGATGATCGCGCACGTCCGGTGTTCCACCCCCGGCGTCGGGCTCATCTCGCCGCCGCCGCAACACGACATCTACTCGATCGAGGACCTCAAGCAGCTCATCTTCGACCTGAAGGCCGCGAGTCCCAATGCCGACGTGAACGTGAAGCTGGTGTCGGAGGCCGGCATCGGCACAATCGCGGCCGGCGTCGCGAAGGCGGAGGCCGACGTGGTCCACGTCTCCGGTCACGACGGCGGGACCGGCGCGTCGCCGAAGACGTCGATCAAGAACGCGGGGCTCCCGTGGGAGTTGGGTCTCGCGGAGGCGAACCAGATGCTCCGCGCGACCGGCCTGCGAGACCGCATCCGCGTGACCGCCGACGGGGGGATGAAGACCGGCCGCGACGTCGCGGTCGCCGCCGCGCTCGGCGCCGAGGAGTACGTGTTCGGCACCGCCTCGCTCGTCACCTCCGGCTGCGTGATGGCCCGGCAGTGCCACGAGAACACCTGCCCGGTCGGCGTCGCCACCCAGCGCGAGGACCTCCGCCAGCGCTTCCCCGGTCAGCCGGACCACGTCATCAACTACATGACGTTCATCGCGCAGGAGCTCCGCGAGATCATGGCCGAGCTCGGCTACACCGAGGTCGAGGAGTTCATCGGGCGGCCCGACCTCCTCTCCCAGCGCGAGACGGACCACGAGAAGGCCAAACATCTCGACCTCTCCGCCGTGATCGCCGAGCCGGCGGGCGACTCCCGGACGAAGACGCGCGAGCAGGACCACTCCGGCATCGAGGAGCTACTCGACTGGGACCTCATCGAGGAGGCGAGCCCGGCCATCGAGGACGGCGCGCCCGTCGCGCTCACCCGCGACATCGCGAACGTCGACCGCGCGGTCGGCGCGACCCTCTCGAACCGCGTCGTCTCCGAGCACGGGGGCGAGGGCCTCCCGGACGATACCGTCACCTGCCGGTTCGACGGCTACGCGGGCCAGAGCTTCGGCGCGTTCCTCGCGTCCGGGATCACCATGGAGCTGTCCGGCGCCGCCAACGACTACGTCGGCAAGGGGCTCTCCGGCGGTCGGCTCGTGATCGACACCCCCGACGACGCCGGCTACGACCCCACCGAAAACGTCGTCGCCGGTAACGTCGGGCTGTACGGCGCCACCGCCGGCGAGGTCTACGTCAACGGCGTCGCCGGCGAGCGGTTCGGCGTCCGCAACTCCGGCGTTCGGGCGGTCGTCGAGGGCGTCGGCGACCACGGCTGCGAGTACATGACCGGCGGCGTCATCGCGGTGCTCGGCGACACCGGTCGGAACTTCGCGGCCGGGATGTCCGGCGGCGTCGCCTACGTGTACGACCCCGACGACCGGTTCGCCGACCGCGTGAACCGCGGGATGGTGTCGGTCTCTGAGACCCTCGACGACTCCGACGAACGCATGCTTCGCCGACTCGTCGAGAACCACCGCGCGTACACCGACAGCGAGCGAGCGGCGGAGCTGCTCGACGACTGGACGGCCGCGCTCGACGACTTCGTCCGCGTCTTCCCCGACGCCTACGCGGACGTCATCGCCGAGGGGAAAGGCGCCGACGTGCGCGAGGAACCGCCCGAGCCCGCCGCGGCGGTTCCCGGAGCCGGATCGGACGCGACCGAGCAGGCGTCGAGCGACGACTGAGTCAGCGGGCCGTATTTATACCCGAACGCCACGCGGTTCGGCGGCGTTCGCCGTCGAGTGGACGACCGCTCTCCCGAGGCCGCGAGACGCGCCGTCCGCTCGCCGGACCGCTTAATAGGTACCGCCCGAACCCCCTTGCGTGGACGAACTCGTCGTGAGCACGGAGGTGTACGCCGACCCCGAGGACGTGTACGCGTTCCTGCTCGACTTCCCGCGGTACGCCGACTACTCGGAGTATCTCCGGGAGGTGCGGACGCTGGAGGGGCAAGGCGGACCGGGAACTCGCTACGCGCTGACGTTCGCGTGGTGGAAGATCACCTACACGGCCCACTCGCGCGTGACCGGCGTCGAACCGCCCGAGCGGATCGACTGGGAGATCACGAAGGACATCGACGCGAGCGGGTGTTGGCGGGTGACGCCGGCGGAGCCGGACGGCGGTGTCGACGCCGACACGGACGACCCCACCGGCGCCGACAGCGCCGACGCCGATCCCACGGACCAGCCGTGTGAGGTCGCGCTCGAAGTCGAGTTCGATCCCGGCTCGGCAAGCTCGGACGCGCTCGATCTCCCGATGCTCGTCTCGTTCGACTGGGTGTTGAAGAAGGCGATCCCCCTGATCAAAGGCGAGGCCGAGCGCGTCGTCGAGCGCGCCGTGCGCGACTTAGAGGACTCGACGCGCGACGTCGACCTCGACGTGTACGTCGATTCCGCCCGGATCTGAGCGGTGTGCGAGTCGGTGTCGGCGGTGTCCCCGAGTCGAAGGCCTTAATATATCCAACCGGGAACGAATGGATGCGTACGAGGGCTCGTAGATCAGTGGTAGATCATCCCCCTGGCACGGGGAAGGCCCGGGGTTCAAATCCCCGCGAGTCCATTCCGATTCCTTCGTCGTGTCGATTGTTTTTAAAGTCGGAGTAGAATACCTATACTCCGACTTATCGGCACACTCGGGTTCCGAACCTCTCCCCAGCGAATTGGTTTGCTTCGGGGTCCGAAAGCGGGGCGCTGCAGTCGTGCGATCGTCTCACTGCGAACGGTCTCCATTTATAAGCAGCCGTCACAACCTCCCGCTCGGCTTCCGCGTTCGAAGATGTCACTCCGACTCCGGCCCCGCCCCCTGAATCCGCCTCGCGGCAAGGGCGAATATCCCCAGCCCGATCAGGTAGAGCCGCCAGCCGCCGTTCGCGACCGGGAACCGGCGGTCCACCGGCTCCTCGGTGATGTCCGCCGGGTCGCGCGGTTGGATCGGGTTGTTGACGTGGACGGTCTCCGTCGATCCCGTCGTTCCGGCGTCGACGCTCCGCGCGCCCGTCTCGGGGTCGATCCGCACGTCGACGAACGTCTGCACGAAGCCGTCGGCGGTGGAGAGCAGGATCTCGCCGTCGAGCGCGAGGAACTCGTCTCGAAGCGGCCAGAGGAGGTTCACCCCGTCGAGGTGGGTCCAGTCGAGCGCAATGTGCGCGAAGACGTGGACGAAGACCGCCACCCACGCGATCGCGACCCATCGCTCGGAGAGCCGGTCGCGGACCAGCGATCCGTCCCGAATCCGGGTGTCGTAGTAGAGGAGGAGCGCGCCGACCGCGGGGAAGACGAGGTTGTGCCCGACCGTTCGGTGAGCGCCGGGCATGATCGGTCCGAGGAAGCTGTCGACCTCGGGGACCACCACGACGACGAGGAGGGCGGCGAGCGCTCGGCGGTCGTAGTGGTCACGGAGCAACGCGGCCGCGAGCAACAGCGCGAATCCGGCGTGGACGACGGTCGAGGGCACTACTCGGTCACCCCCCGTCGCCCGAACCGGACTCCGAGCGTCGCGACTGCGGCGGCGACGACGACCAACTGCCACGCGTTCCGAACGAGCGACAGCTCCCGGTCGGCGCCGAGCGCGAGCCCGGGTCGCCCGTCGGGGTTCACGAACGTCGAAATCGCGTGCGACTCGGTCGTCCCCGGACTCGCAAGCGGGAGGATCCCGGGACCCTCAGCGCCGAGCGCGACGAACGTCTGCACGATCCCCTCCTGCGTCGAGAACACCAGCCGCCCGTCGATCCGGTAGTAGGCGTCGTGGAGGGGGTACAGGAGGTTCGCTCCCGCCGATCCGAACAGATCCGGACCGATACCGGCGACGAGGACCGCCGCGAGCGCCACCCACGCGACCCGCACGCCGCGCCACCCGAATCGGGCGCGGATTCGGGAGTCGCTTCCCACGGCGGTGTCCCAGTAGAGCGCGCTCAGCGCGAGCAGGGGGAGCCAGAGCGCGTGGAACAGCGCGTTCGTCGCGCCGGGAACGACGAGGCTCGCGACCGCGTCGAGGTCGGGTGCGACCGCGGCGGCGACGACGGTCGCGACCGAACGGCGGTCGAAGGCGGCGCCGAGCAGGGCCGCCGCCAGCAGCGCACCGACGGCGGCGGCGACGAGCGTCGGAGCCATACCGACCCTGACGGTCGCACGAGAATAAGCGCTCCGGGGGGACGCGTTGTCGCGACCCTGATCGGAATCAGGAGCCGCCTTCGCCCCGATCCGGATCCTCGTCTGCCCCCGACTCGATCGCGTCCGCGGGGACGAACTCGCCGGGTGGGGACTCGACAGACGCCTCGTCCGCCGGCTCATCGTCAGTACCCTTCGGGCCGTCGTCAGTATTCTCGGGGCTGTCGCCAGTAACCCCCGAGCCGTCGTCAGCCGTCACTGGCTCGCCGTCGTCCGTCGTCGATTCCGTCACCGCGGTCTCCCCGTCCGTCCTCGGCTCTCCGAGCAGCGCGGTCGCCATCTGCCGACAGACGTATGCGGTGAGGTTCGTGACGTGAAGCGCCGCGAGCACCGCGATGACTCCGGCCGGGACCGCCAGCAGCGCCTCGGGAAGCGTCTCGATCGCCCACGTCACCGGTTCTCCGTTGGACTCGCCGAAGGTGGCCACGTAGGGATACCGCAACGGGGCGAACAGGAGCGGGAGCCCGTTCGCGAGCGCGACTAGGGGGACGAACGCGACGACGGTGACGAAGAACTTCAGCGAGAGGAAGCCGACGCCCCGCCACGTCGACGCCGCGTCGACGTACTTCCTGACGCCTGCGACCGCCCCGTCCGTGTCGCCGGGCACGTCGTCGTACCGGTCGAGGTCGGTTCCCAACAGCCCGTTGGCGAGCCAGCGCTCGAAGCCGGCGGCGATTCGGGCGCCAAGTATCGTCGCTAGCAGGATGATAAACCCGACGAGTACCACGGCGAACACGAGTCCAAACAGTACCCCGAACGAGAACAGGAAATAGTAGATGAACCCGAGCGGTATCGCGAGCAGGAGGTACAGCAGGTGTCGATACGTTCTGCCGTCGACGAGGACGCCGACGACCGGGAGCGTGGAGGGCGAGCGGAGGGAGACCATGCGCGGTCGAGATATTCATCTCCGCCGACATAAATCGGTCGCCATCGGCGGACTGCGGGTGGATTCGAAGGGCGGAGCCCGTCTCGGCGGCTTCGATCGGTGCAAACTCCGATCACCACACGAGGCTCAAACACTCAGGCGACGGCGACACCGTTCCGGGCGAGATAGTCGCTCGCGGCCTTGATCTCGACGGGACTTCCGACGATCCGGTAGTGGTCGTCTTCCTCGATCACCGTCACGGTGAAGCGCTCGCAGACCCCGTCTCGCAGTTCGTCGAGCGTGCGACGCGGGAGGACGATCTGCGTGCTGTCACGGAGGCTCGACGGATCGGGCATTCGTCGTGTCACCCCTCGCTCGAAACCGACATAATCGTGTCGAAACGTTGTCGGATCGTGCCGCACGTTCGGCACCGAACGCCCGTCGCGCGCCGGTCCGTGGGTGGCTCCACCGAGGTCCGGACCCTGATAAGCGGGTCGTCCGGTCGCGAGTAGGAGGTCGTCGGGTCGCGAGGCGGAAGGAACACCTTTAACGAAACGAGCAGCCGACTGTATGCTAATGGGATTGGAGGAAGAGATCGAGGACCTCCGCGAGGAGATCGCCGAAACGCCCTACAACAAGTCCACCGAGGCACACATCGGGCGACTGAAGGCGAAGCTCGCGGAGAAAAAAGAGAAACTGGAAAATCAGTCCTCCGCGGGCGGCGGCCACGGCTACGCCGTCGAGAAACACGGCGACGCCACGGTCGCGCTGGTCGGGTTCCCGAGCGTGGGGAAGTCCACCCTGATAAACGCCCTCACCAACGCCGACAGCGAGGTCGGCTCCTACGAGTTCACGACCCTCGACGTCAACCCCGGCATGCTGAAATACCGCGGCGCGAACATCCAGATCCTCGACGTGCCGGGACTGATCGAAGGCGCCGCGGGCGGTCGCGGGGGCGGCAAGGAGGTGCTCTCCGTCGTCCGGACCGCGGATCTCGTGGTGTTCATGCTCTCCGTCTTCGAGATCGAGCAGTACGACCGCCTGCGCGAGGAACTGTACGCGACCAACATCCGCCTGGACGCCGAGCCGCCGAACATCAACATCCGGAAGACCCACAAGGACGGGCTCGGCGTGACGATGAGCGACGAGGTGAGCCTGGACGAGGAGACGATCAAACAGGTGCTCCGCGAGTACGGCTACGTCAACGCCAAGGTGACGATCCCCCACGACCTCACGATCGACGAGCTGGTCGACGCCGTGATGGACAACCGCGAGTACCTCCCCTCGATGGTCACCGTGAACAAGGCGGACCTCATCGACAAGAGCTACCTCCCGACCGTCAAGGAGAAACTCCGCGAGCGCGACCTCGACCCCGACGACGTGCTCTTCATCTCCGCCGAGAAGGAACTCGGGCTCGACGGGCTCAAAGAGCGGCTCTGGGAGGAGCTGGGGGTTATTCGCATTTACATGGACAAGCCGGGCCGCGGCGTCGACTACGAGGAGCCGCTCATCCTCTTCGAGGGCGACACCGTCGGCGACGCCTGCACGAAGATCGGCGGCGAGTTCGACGAGCGGTTCAAGTTCGCGCGGGTGTCCGGCGAGAGCGCGAAACACGACGACCAGCAGGTCGGCAAAGGACACGAACTGGCCGACGAGGACGTGCTTCGGATCGTCGCTCGGAAGTAGACTATTGGATCTGTGTCGGCGGAGCGATCGCTTCCGACGCTCCTAGCCGCTCGCTTATAAACAGTCATTCAGATGTCGGCAGGAACACTTCCAAAGCCCCAGCCGCTCGTTTATAAATGGTTGACGGTCGATCGACGGTGAACACTTCCAAAGCCCCAGCCGCGCTCGGCTCCCACAGCTTGCTGCGCTCCTCGCTCGCGTTGCTCGCTGCGGTGCTTGCGTCGCTGGGGTTCGCCGAGCGCGACTGCCCCTTTGAATCCCACCCCCACCCCGAACAGCACCGCACAGCCTCACGCCTCCCCAGCCTCGTCGCTCACTCGGGGCTCCCTCCGGTCGCCCGCGTCGTTCGCGACTCCCTCGCGCGGCGCTCCTCGCGCCCTCCGGGCGCTCGGAGGCACGCGCCACCGCAACTCTCTCGGTTCCCATTCCGCCCGCTCCGTTCGAATATCGCTCACGTCGCCACCGACCGAAAGGCGCTTTTCGCGGGGCCGCGACGCACCACCATGATCACGGTCGCGCTGGCGGGCAAGCCGAACGCCGGCAAGTCCACCTTTTATACCGCCGCCACGATGGCCGACGTCGACGTGGCCAACTACCCGTTCACGACGATCGACGCCAATCGCGGGGTGACACACGTCCGCACAGAGTGCCCCTGTCTCGCCCGCGACGAGCGCTGCGGCAACGAGAACTGCCGTGACGGGAAACGGTACGTCCCGGTCGAACTCCTCGACGTGGCGGGGCTCGTTCCCGGTGCCCACGAGGGGAAGGGCCTCGGCAACCAGTTCCTCGACGAACTGACGAACGCGGACGTGGTGCTCAACGTCGTCGACGCCTCGGGCGCGACGAACGAGAAGGGCGAACCGGTCGAGGTCGGCGCGCACGACCCCCTCGACGACGTGGACTTCATCGAGGAGGAGATGGACCTGTGGCTCGCGGGGATCGTCGACCGCAACTGGGAGGGCGTCGAGCGACAGTCGCGCTCGCCCGACTTCGACCTGGAGGCGGCGGTCACCGATCTCCTAACCGGGTTCGGCGCGACGGAGCACGACGTGACCGCCGTCCTCCGCGAACTGGAGTACCCCGACGACCCGAAGTCGTGGACCGACGACGACCGCGAGGCCCTCGCGCGATCGATCCGGCGTCGGACCAAACCGATCGTCGTCGTCGCCAACAAGGTCGACGCCGCGCCCGAGGGCGCGGTCGACCGGCTCCGCGAGGGAACTGACAAGCCGGTTATCCCGGCGACGTCGGACGGCGAACTCGCCCTGCGCCGCGCCGCGGAGGCGGGCGCCGTCGACTACGACCCGGGCGACGAGGGGTTCGACGTCGTCGGCGACGTCTCGGGCGGCCAGCGCGAGGGCTTGGAGGCGATCCGCGGGGCGATGGACGAACACGGCGGGACGGGAGTACAGACCGCGCTGAACGCGGCGGTGTACGACCTGCTCGACCGGATCACGGTGTACCCGGTACAGGACGCCTCGAAGTGGACGGACGGGACCGGGACCGTCCTCCCGGACGCCTTCCTCCTCCCGTCGGGCGCGACGCCGCCCGATCTGGCGTACGCGGTCCACACTGACATCGGCGAGGGGTACCTCCACGCGGTCGACGCGCGCAGCTCGCGCCGGATCGGCGAGAGCCACGAGCTCTCGGAGGGCGACGTGGTGAAGATCGTCTCGACCGCGGGACCGTGAGGGCGGCGACCACAGGACGATGAGTATGGCGATCGCCGGGGAACGGCGGGAGACAAGCGTGAGACCGACAGGCACATGCGGATCGCCCGAGACGGGACGGTAGATGCTCGGGCTCGAACACGACTTCCGGATCGTCGACACCCGCGCGACCCTCGACCCCGACGAGTCGTCGGTCGCGACCCACGGGCGAGACATCTCTCCCGAGCGGCTGGCACGCGAGATGCTGCAGGCTGGCGTCGTCCGCGCCGTCGCGAGCCCGGGGCGGCGCGCGACCGGCCGGAGCTACCTCCGCGCGAACAACGCAGTCGCGCGGCTCTCGATCGACCGCCCGTTCGTCGCGTTCGCCCGGCTCAACGGTCCCCGAGACCCGGGGAACGGCCCGCTATCCGCCGTCAAAAACCTCCGCGCCGAGCGCGACGACCACCACGCCCGCCCCGACGACGTCGAGCAGTACTCCTACGACGACCGGTTCCACGGGTTCACCCTCGTCCCGCACGCGGACGGGCTCCCGAACGAGGACGTTCTCACCCGGCTGGAGGACGCCGACCTCCCCGTGATCGTCCACGCCGGCAGGGAGTTCCCGCCCGAGGCGGTCGAGCGCGAACTGCTCGACTACGACATGCCGGTCGTGCTCGCCAGCTTCGGCGGCTACCCCCTCGACGCCGACCTGATGAACGAGACGCTCGACCTGTTGGACGAGTACGACCGCCTGTACGTCGAGACGAGCGCCGTGCGGTACCGCGAGGTGCTCGAACGCGGCGTCTTAGAACACCCGGACCGCGTCCTCTTCGGCTCCGGCGCCCCCGACGTGCACCCGAACGTCGGCGTGATGGAGGTGCTCACCCTCGACGTCTCCGAGGATCTGATGGCCCGCGTGCTCGCGAAGAACCCCGCGCGACTGATCCCCGCGCTCGCCGAGGGTGCGGACGTCTGAACCGGATCGCCCCGACCCAAGACGGTAACCACTTGCCACGCCGTCTCTGACCCGAGACCATGAGCGACGCAGACTCGGAACCCGACCAGTTCGACGATGCAGACGGAGGGCCCGACGACGGCTCCCTCGTCGAGGTCATCCGCGCCGTCGGTCACGAGCACGTCACCGCCGAGCACGCGAGCACGGTCGAACTCACGACCGACGACTGGCTCACTCCCGCCGGCGACTGCATCGTCGGCGTCGAGGCCGACCGCACGCCCAGGGACTTCTCTACCGCGTTCCGCGAGGCGTGCCGGGACGCTGACGCGACGATCACGGCGACGTTCGCGGTCGGCGAGCCGGGAGCGACCGACGTCGACATCGACGCCCCCGCCTATATCGACGAGATTGCCGGCCGCGGCGACCCCGACCTTCGTCTCCTCGACGACCGATCGATGGTCGGCCGAACGAGCGAGTACACCGACGACGAGCGCACAATCTTCGTTGACGCCGACGGTGCGGCGGCCGACCTCGATGGCGACCTCGTGGCCGCGCTCGCTGCGGGCGCGCCCGTGGCTCTGCGGTTGGAAGTCGAACCCGCGCCGTAGCGGAGACACATCGCAGCCGATCAGACAGGCTCGCTCGTGGCGGCTTCGACGAGGTCGATCACGGGGAAGGGATCGCGGCGGTCGAACGACGCGAAGACGGCCTCGTAGCGGCGGAGGAGACAACGAGCGCGACGATATTCTCGAAGAACAGCGTCTGCGCCTGGAAATCTTCACCGATGAGGTCCGTGAAGTCGTCGCCGGTGACCTGATTCGCCATGAGCAACTGATACGCCTCTTCGAGGTCCCGGTCGGAGTACTCGGACTCGAGGTCGTCTCGGACGTATTCGACCGTGAAATTGAGGGCACCTAAGTGGGCGATCACCCGGGCGGTGGCCCCGTCGACGCCGCGGAGGGTTTCGACTACCTGAGACACTCCGATGGGACTCACCGGGAAAGTGTATATGTGCCCACCTCGGTCCGTACCGGGTGATTAGACGGATTCGCTGAGATCGACTGCGAGCGGGCATCTGACCCGTGCGTTCCCGACGAGGGCGCCTTCCGTCGGCGACCTCAGATCGGCAACTCTGCGTCCGCTCCGACCACCCGGTCGACCTCCTCCGGCGCGCGCCAGTCGGTCGTCCGCTCCAGCAACTGCACGACCATCTGACCGGTCGCGCCCCAGACGGTGTAGCCCCCGACGTGGAAGAAGTGGATGCGGTGGTCGCCGTACTCCGGGTGGCCGACGCGACGCTCCGCCTCGTAGTTCGCGGGGTCGGTCAGCCCGCTGACGGGGAGCACCGCGACCTCGGCGACCTCCGACTCGTCGGGGACGTACTCGCGGTCGGGCGCGACGCCGACGAACGGTCGGATCCGGTAGGAGGAGGAGGTCCGCGTGTCGTCGAGCCGACCGATCACGTCGACCTCGTCGGCCCGCATGCCGACCTCCTCGTCCGCCTCGCGGAGCGCGGTGTCGGTCAGGGTCCGGTCGAGCGGCTCGCGGCCGCCGCCGGGGAAGCTCATCTGACCGGGGTGTCTCCCGAGGTGGGCAGCGCGCTTGGTGAACAGCAGGTGGGCTTCGCCGCCGCGCTCGATCACTGGCGCCAGCACTGCCGCCTCATAGCGGCCCGCGAGCGACCGTGACTCGTGACGCCGGAGCCCCGACAGATCCATGACTCAGCGTAGGAACTCGGGGGCGGTTAACCTTTCTCCGATCGCCGGACAGCGGGACCGGTCGTTTCACCGCGAGAGAACATAGATCGTATGATATGACGGGTTGCGTAGATTTAAGTGCAGACATTCAAATCGTTGAACTGTCACTAATATGAGAAACAAACGAATTGTCGCCGTGCTGCTGCTTGTCGTCGTAACTGCGGGCTGTACAGGAGCCGTTCCCGGGCTTGGGGGCGACGCGGGACCGATCGGTCAGACGCCGAACAGCGCGGAGGCGGTGACCCACGTGGACTCCGACGCGCTGATGAGCGATCCCGCGACCACGACCATCTTCGAGAGCATCTCCGAGGAGAACCCCTCCGTGAGCGGGCCCGAAGAGGTCGGGAGCGATTTTGAAGAGGAGTTCAACATCGGACCGAGCGACGTGAGCGGGATGGTCATGTTCACCGAGGACGTAGAGACCGCGACCGGGTACGGCGAGCAGTCCTTCGGACTCATCGTCCACGGAGAGTTCGACTCGAACGACGTCCTCGACGCCGTCAGAGAGCAGTCGACCGATCTCCAAGAGGACGAGTACAACGGCTACACGCTGTACACGGAGTCCGACCAGAGTCTCGCCGGGAACACGGCCGCCGTCGCCGTCCTCGACGAAGAGGGCCAGATCGTCATCGGTGACCGGGCCTCGGTCGAATCGGTCATCGACACCGCCGAGGGCGACGCGGACGCGCTGAGCGGCGACCTCAGAGATGAGTACGACTCGAGCACCGACGGGGCGCTCTCCGGGGGCGCGGCGGAGTTCCCCGGCGAGCAGTTCGCCGGGCAGTCTGCCGCCGGCGGGATCGACACCTCGGTCTTCGAGTCGGTGACGCTCGCGTCCTACGGATACCGGACTGACGACCAGACGGTGTCCATGGACGTTCGGCTCCACGCCGAGAGCGCGTCCGACGCCGAGGACCTCCGAGACGTCATCGCCGGCGCGATCGTCACGTTCGGCAACACCGGAGAGGAGGACCTCGACGCCGAGATCGACGAGATCAACGCCGAGCTGTCCTCCGACGACGAGACGATCGTCGTCGTCAGCTACGAGGGGGACGCCGAGGACGTCGGGAACGTGATGGAGACGTTCCTCTACTAACCTCGAACCGCCGTTGCACGACATTCGATGATACGGGATACGGCCGTGTTCCTCTGGACGGAGGCGTACGCGGCCAGACGACGGATCGCCGCGCTCTTGGTCGGGTTCGCCCTCCTCCCTGGCCTCCTCGTGGTCGGGACGATGGGGTTCGATCAGACGCTTCCAGAGGACGTCCCCGTCGGTATCGCACCGGCGGACGCGGAGACGACCGCGGACGACCTGACCGTGACGCGGGGCGGGGTCGCGCTGTTGGGGACGCCCGTCGAGTACGAGACCGAGGAGGCGGCCCTCAGGGGACTCGACCGCGAGGAGGTGTACCTCGTCGTCCTCGTCCCGCCGGACGTCCTCGACGACGAATCGACGACCGAGTTCCGAATGGTCTGGCACGGCTCCGCGGTGCCGCTTATCGAAGCGATCGGACTGTTGGAGGCCGTCTTAAGCGTCGAGCTCTCGTCGTTCCTCCCCGGAGAGGTCGACGTCATCCACGAGCAGCGCGGGACGGAGCTGACGCTCTCGGAGTACCTCATCCCGACGGGAACGACCCTGTTCGTGCTGGTCGTCGGCCTGCTGTTCGTCCCCTACGACGTGATGACCGACCGGCAGGTCCTCGATCGGATCCGCCACCAGTCCCGGTTGGAGGCGTTCGTGGCCGCGAAGCTCCTGTTTTATACGCTCATGATGGGGATCGTGCTCGCCGCCATCGCGCTCGCGAACGTCTGGATGGAGTATCGAGTCGCTCCGCTCCGCGTCGAGACCGCCACCGCAGTGGGGCTGTTGTTCCTCTCGACGGCGGCGGTGGGGCTCGGCATCGCCTTTCTTCTCGGACTGAATCGCACCGCCCTGTTCGCCAACCTCGGCGTCCTGATCGGCCTCGTCGGCCTCGGGAGCCTGATGTATCCGGTCGGGTTCTTCTCGTCGACGCGGATGGAGATCGCGCGGTCGCTTCCCCCGCACTACCTCGCGATCGTGATCAGGGGACACCTCGTCCGCGGCGACGAGTTCAGCCTGTACGCCGACTGGTACCGATTCATCGGCGTCTACGTCGTCGGGTGTCTCGGCTTCTGTTGGGGCTGTATTCGAACCCACGAGTGGAGGCGCTGACGATGTCGGACCGCGTTCCCTCCGATCGGATGAACGTTCTTTCCGACCCGACCCACGTCCTTCCCGACCGGACTCACGTCCTTCCCGACCGGACTCACGTCCTTCCCGACCCGACCCACGTTCTCCCCGACCGGATCGTCACCCTCCTCGATCGGATCGGATCGCGGGGACGCTACCGGGATCCCTCGTCGGACCCATCCGACCCGATCGTCCGGTTCCGTGACGTCTCGAAGCGGTTCGGCCCGGTGACGGCGCTTGATGAGGTAAGCTGCCGGTTCGATCGCGGCCGGATCCACGGCGTCGTCGGACCGAACGGGTCGGGAAAGACGACGCTCTTCGAGATCCTCCTCCGGCTTCGACACCCGACGGCCGGGACCGTGACCGCGCCGCCGCCGTCGGCCATCGGCTACTCCTTTCAGGAGCCCCAGTTCTATCCGAACCTCACGGCGGCGGAGAACCTCACAGTCTTCGCGCGGCTCCACGGGAACGTCGACCCCGAATGGCGGCGCTCCGTAACCGAGCGCCTCCGGCTCGACAGGGTGGCCCACCAGCGGGCCGCGGCCCTCTCGGGCGGATTCCGAAAGAAGCTCGACGTCGCCATCGCGTTCGTCTCCCAGCCGGAACTGCTCGTTCTCGACGAGCCGCTCGCGGGGATCGACCAGCTCTCCCGAGACCGCGTTCTCGAACTGATCGTCGAGCACGCCGAGAACGGCGGCACCGTTCTCGTCTCCTCGCACGACCGCGAGCGCGTCGATCCGATCCTCGACTCGCTGCTCACGCTGTACGACGGTCGAGTCGGTCGCCCGGAGTGACAGCCGAGCGCCACTCGGTGTGGCAGTCGAGCGTCGCCCGAGCGGCATGAGATCTGTCCGGACCGGCGTCGAACGAGTCTTCCTCCCGACCGACGTCGAACGCGCCTTCGGACCTTTTAAGCCCGGGACTCACCCTTCACTGGACAATGAGCGACGACGACCAGGAGCTCGGTATCACCGAGTCCAAGTCACACAACACCGGCGAGTGGTACGCCGAGGTCGTACAGAAGGCGGGGCTGGCGGACTACGGCCCGGAGGGGATGAGCGGATTCATCGTCACGCGCCCGCGCGCGTACGCCGTCTGGGAGCGGCTGCAGGGGTTCCTCGACGCGAAGTTCAAGGACACCGGCGTCCAGAACGCCTACTTCCCCCTCTTCATCCCCGAGTCGTACCTCGAACGCGAGAAGGACATCGTCGAGGGGTTCGACCCCGAGGTCGCGTGGGTGACCGAGGCGGGCAACAAGGAACTCGAAGAGCGACTCGCGGTCCGCCCCACCTCCGAGTCGATCATCACGCCGTACATCAGTCAGTGGATTCGGAGCCACCGCGACCTCCCGCTGCGCGTGAACCAGTGGTGTTCGGTCGTGCGGTGGGAGGCGACGGAGACGAAGCCGTTCTTCCGCACGAAGGAGTTCCTCTGGCAGGAGGGCCACACCGCGCACGCCACCGCCGAAGACGCGTGGGCGGAGACGATGACGCGGCTCGACCAGTACGAGTCGGTGTACGAGGACCTGCTGGCGATGCCCGTCTTAAAAGGCCAGAAGCCCGACCACGACGCGTTCCCGGGCGCGGAGACGACCACGACCGTCGAGGCGCTGATGCCCGACGGGAAGTCGGTTCAGGGCGCGACCTCTCACCACCTCGGGCAGTCGTTCGCGGAGGCGTTCGACATCACGTTCTCCGACGAGGACGAGGCGAAACGGGTCGCACACACCACCTCGTGGGGGCTCTCGTGGCGCGCGCTCGGCGCGCTGATCATGACGCACTCCGACGAGCAGGGGCTCGTGCTCCCGCCCGGCGTCGCCCCCGAGCAGGTCGTCGTCGTCCCCATCTGGCAGGAGGACACGAAGGAGGAGGTGTTGGAGTACGCCGAGGGCGTCGTCGACGACCTCGACGACGCGGGGGTCCGCGTCGACCTCGACGACCGCGACGGGCGCAATCCCGGCTTCAAATTCAACGAACACGAGCTCAACGGCGTCCCGCTCCGGATCGAGATCGGTCCCCACGAAGTCGAGGACGGCGAACTCACCCTCGTCCACCGGCCCGACGGCGAGAGCGTCGTCGAGGACCGCGACGAGATCGGGAAGACCGTCCGTGACCACTTCGACGAGATCTACGCGAAGCTGTACGCCGCCGCCGAGGAGACCCTCGACGGCGAGGTGCGCGAGGCCGACGACCGCGCCGACATCCTCGGCACGCTCGGCCAGCACGGCGGCTACGTGACGGCCCCGTGGTGCGGCGACGAGGAGTGCGAGGAACCGATCAAGGAGCCGATGGCCGCCGAGATCGTGATGGTCCCGTTCGAGGACGACGACCCGCTCGTCGAGGGCGACCACGACGAGACCTGCGCGATCTGCGACGACGACGCCGAACGGACCGCCTACTTCGCGAAGTCGTACTGACCCCGCAGGATACTCACCGCGGTCCCCCGCTTTTTTCGCCCCGTCGCCCCCGCTTTTCTCCGCCC
>Ga0207720_100236_pt1 | contig 47308 bp, 42 predicted proteins | sample A23P2SouthBayCA_2_FD_187751 | JGI IMG/M metagenome (GOLD analysis project Ga0207720, IMG submission 187751) | Aerobic enrichment media microbial communities from Eden Landing Ponds, California, USA - A23 E3 (2) (SPAdes) | ecosystem: Environmental > Aquatic > Marine > Unclassified | place... | reverse complement strand
GTCGCCTCGCCGACGCCCGACGAACCGCCAGCGGTCGAATCCGCGCCGACACCGGCCACTCGCAACTCCATCCGGCGGACGAGCGATACGTGACGGGGTCGTTCCCCGAGGACGCCGACTTCCGCGGGTGGCTCTTTTCCGACCCGCCGGCCGACCAGCGGGACGTGTTCACCGACCGCGCGATGCAGGGGCAGTACTCGAACGACCTGCTGGGGGCCGACGGCGACTCGTTCGTCCTCCTGTTCGAGGTCCGCATGCCCCGCGAGGACGCCGCGTTCTACAACGTCGCGCTCTCCCCGTCGTGGAGCGGGTGGCGCGACGCCGACATCCCGATTCGACGGTCGCCGCCGTCCGACCCCGAGGTGTTCGAGGCCGACACGCTCGTCTGCACCCATCTCTCGACGTTCGACGTGGGAAGCGACGCCGCCCCGACGAACGCCACGCTCCGGGTGTTCGAGCGCGACGACGACGCCGGCAGTTCGCTTGGGTCGGACTCCGAACAGACTGTGGCGACCTATCGCGTCGGTCGCTGGTCGGACCGGTAGCGTCGGGGGTCTCGTCGGCGTCCCCTCGCCGTCGGGGCCGGCGTCGGGGTCGACCCCGGAGTAAGCGTTATACTCCTCGCGCGACTGATTTCGGATACCATGCGACCACGCTGGACTGTCCCCCGCTCGCCCGCGGTCGGCCAGTCCCGACGCTCGGTCGTCGCCCCGTCGCCCAGTATCGCGGGGCGGTAGCCTCGCACATCTCTCATCCTCACTCCACCGTCCGTATCGACCTCCGAGCGACAGCGGTCTCCCTCCGGTCTGACCACCGGAACTCCAATGGAGCGACACACTCTCCCCACCCGACAGGCGTATCGACAGCGACCAGCAGGCCATCGACAGCGACCAGCAACCCGGCGACCGCGCGCCCGCGAGCGCGGCGGGTCGCCCCCCGACGGCGGAGGGTCACCCGTGTCTGAGGCCGACCCGACGGAACGCCCGGGCGACGCGGACCAGACCCGCCGTTTTGATATATATCCACGAGAAGGACGGGGTATGGAAGACATCGCAGACCAGTACACGCCGTCGGACGTGGAGTCCGTCGTCGGCGAGTACTGGGACGAAAACGACGCGTACGAGGCGACGAAGGAGGCACACGCCGACGACCCGTCGTTCTTCTTCGTCGACGGCCCGCCGTACACCTCCGGCCAGATGCACCTCGGCACGGCGTGGAACAAGACGCTGAAGGACGCCGTCATCCGGCACAAGCGCATGACGGGCCATCAGGTCACGGACCGCCCCGGCTACGACATGCACGGCCTCCCCATCGAGGTCAAAGTCGAGGAGGAACTCGGCTTCACCTCGAAGCGCGACATCGAGGAGTTCGGCATGGAGCAGTTCATCCAGAAGTGCAAGGAGTTCGCCGTCCGCAACCGCGAGGCGATGGACGAGGACTTCCAGTCTATCGGCGCGTGGATGGACTGGGACAACCCCTATCAGACGCTGTCGCCCGAGTACATGGAGTCCGCGTGGTGGGCCTTCTCGAAGGTCGCCGAAAACGGGCTGGTCGAACAGGGCAAGCGGAGCGTCAACTACTGCCCGCGCTGTCAGACCGCCATCGCGGCCAACGAGGTCGAGTACGACGAAATCACCTCGCCGTCTATCTACGTCAAGTTCCCGCTGAAGGGCCGCGAGGGCAACCTCGTCATCTGGACGACGACGCCGTGGACCATCCCCGCGAACACGTTCGTCGCCGTCGACGGCGAGATGACGTACCAAGAGGTCCGCGCCGAGAAGGACGGCGAGAGCGAGGTGCTGTACCTCGCCGAGCCCTGCGTCGAGGCGGTCCTGAAGAAAGGCCGCTACGAGGACTACGAGGTCCTTTCGGAGGTCACGGGCGAGGAGATGGTCGGCTGGGAGTACGACCACCCGCTCGCCGGCGTGGTCACCGAGTACGCCGACTTCGAGGGTGCGGGACAGGTGTACACCGCCGACTACGTCGAGGCCGACCGCACGGGCCTCGTCCACTCCGCGCCCGGTCACGGTCAGGAGGACTTCGCCCGCGGGCAGGAACTCGGGCTCGACGTGTTCGTCCCCGTCGACGACAAAGGCGAGTTCACCGAGCAGGGCGGCGACTACGCGGGCACCTTCGTCCGCGACGCCAACCCGGAGGTCATCGAGGACCTCGACGAACTCGGCCACCTGCTCCACGCCGGCGAGCACGACCACCGCTACGGCCACTGTTGGCGCTGTGACACGGACATCATCTTCCTCGCTACCGACCAGTGGTTCATCACGGTCACGGACGTGAAAGACCAGCTTCTCGACAACATCGAGGAGTCCGAGTGGCACCCGGACTGGGCCCGCGACAACCGCTTCCGCGACTTCGTGAGCGACGCGCCCGACTGGAACGTCTCCCGCCAGCGCTACTGGGGCATCCCGCTTCCCATCTGGGTCCCGCAGGACGCCGACGCGGAGGGCGCACAGGAGAGGATCGTCGTCGGCACCCGCGAGGAACTCGCCGAGCGCGCCGACCAGAATATCGACCCCGAGACGGTGGACCTCCACCGCCCCTCGGTGGACCCCATCACCATCACCGAAGACGGCGTGACCTACGAGCGCGTCCCCGACGTGTTCGACGTGTGGATTGATTCCTCGGTCGCCACGTGGGGCACGCTCGACTTCCCCGGCGAGACGGAGGCCTACGACGAGCTGTGGCCCGCCGACCTCATCATCGAGGCGCACGACCAGACCCGCGGCTGGTTCTGGTCGCAACTCGGCATGGGCACCGCCGCGACCGGCGAGTCGCCGTACAAGGAGGTCATCATGCACGGCTTCGCCAACGACAAGGACGGCCGCAAGATGTCGAAGTCCGTCGGCAACATCGTGACGCCCGAGGAGGCCATCGACCGCGCCGGCCGCGACCCGCTTCGCGCCTACCTCCTCAGCCACGACCAGCAGGGCGTCGACCTCTCGTTCGAGTGGGACGGCCTCGCCGACACCCAGTCGACGCTCAACATCTTCTGGAACGTCTTCCGATTCCCGCTTCCGTACATGGACCTCGACGGCTACGACCCCGCCGAGGCCGACCGCTCGGACGGCGAACTCACCGTCGTCGACGAGTGGGTGCTCTCGCGGCTCCAGACCGTCGAGGCCGAGATGGCCGACGCGTGGGACGACTACGAGGTCTCCACCGCGCTCAACGCGCTTTTGGACTTCATCACGAAGGACGTCTCGCGGTTCTACGTGAAGGCCATCCGCGAGCGCATGTGGGACGAAGCGGACTCGGCGTCGAAGCTCGGCGCGTACGCCACGCTCTCGACGGTGCTCTCGGAGTCCATCCGGCTCATCGCGCCCTACGCGCCCTACATGGCCGAGCGGATGTACCAGCGGCTCGACGGCTCGGAGACGTCCGTCCACATGCTGTCGTATCCCGAGGCCGACGAGGAGCTCCGCGACGAGGAGCTGGAAGCCAACATGGCCGTCCTCCGCGACGTGGAGGAGGCCGCGGCGCACGCCCGCCAACTCGGCGGCCGCAAGCTCCGCTGGCCCGTCTCGCGAATCGTCGTCGAGTCCGAGGACGACGCCGTCGCCGAGGCGGTCGACGCCCTCTCGGACCTCCTCGCGGAGCGCGTGAACACCCGCGACGTGCGGGTCGTCGAGGTCTTCGACGAACTCGTCGAGACGGCCGAACCGCAGATGAGCGTCATCGGGCCGGAGTTCGGCGCTGACGCCCAGAAAATCATGGAGGCCGTCGAAGGGCTCTCGCGCGCCGAGGTCGAATCCGGCGTTGCGGTCGACGGCGAGACGTACGACCTCACCGACGAGATGGTCTCGTACCGCGCGGAACCGCCCGAACACGTCAGCGGTGCCGACTTCGAGGGCGGCACGGTCTACGTCGATACGGAACTCACCGACGACATCGAGTCCGAGGGCTACGCCCGCGACGTCATCCGCCGGATTCAGGAGATGCGCAAACAGCTCGACCTCGACGTGGAGGCCGAAATCGACGTGTCGCTCGCGGTCGACGACGAGCGCGTCGCCGGCTTCGTCGCGGAGAACAGCGACCTCATCGCCGAGGAGGTCCGCGCCCGCGAGTTCGACCTCGGGTCGGCCGAGGGCGAGACGGTCGAGACGTGGGACGTCGAGGACGTGTCGGTGACCATCGCGGTCACCCAACTCGACTGAGGCGGTCGCGCGCCCGTCCGCACCGGCTCGCACCGGCCCGCACCGGCCCGCGGCGTCTCCGCCGGCCCGACGCTCGGCCGCCGCCGCGACCCGTACAACGCGGGGTTCTTTAGGCCGATTTTTCGCAGATAGCGACCGTATCGACTTCCGACTGACCAACACTTTTGGCCTTATCGAACGTGATGGACGGTGAGTCATGAAGAAACTCATCAACGAACCCGGTGCAGTCGTAGACGAGATGCTCGACGGGATGGTCGCGGCGCACCCCGAACTCCGCCGGCTCGACGGCACGAACGTCCTCGTCCGCGGCGACGCGCCGGTCGGGGGGAAGGTCGCGGTCGTCTCCGGCGGCGGGTCGGGCCACGAGCCGACGCACGCGGGCTATCTCGGTGAGGGGATGCTCGACGGCGCGGCGGCCGGTGAGGTCTTTACCTCGCCGACGGCCGACCAGTTGAACGAGATGATTCAGGCGACGGACGCGGGCGAGGGCGTCCTCTGCGTCGTCAAGAACTACGAGGGCGACGTGATGAACTTCGACACCGCCGCCGAGATGGCCGGCATGGAAGGCGTCGACGTCGAGCAGGTCGTCGTCAACGACGACGTGGCAGTCGAGGACTCGCTGTACACATCGGGTCGCCGGGGCGTCGCGGGCACAATCTTCGTCCACAAGTGCGCGGGCGCGAAGGCCGCCGCGGGCGGCGACCTCGCCGAGGTCACGGCGGTCGCGGAGAAAGTCGTCGACAACGTGCGGACGATGGGGATGGCGCTCACCTCCTGTGTCACCCCCGAGAAGGGCGAGCCGACGTTCGACCTCGGCGAGGACGAGATCGAACTCGGCATCGGCATCCACGGCGAGCCGGGAACCGAGCGCGCCGAACTCATGAGCGCCGACGAGATTACCGAACACCTGACCGAGAACGTCCTCGACGACCTCGACCTCGACGAGGGCGAGGAGGTCGTGACGATGGTCAACGGCATGGGCGGCACGCCGCTGTCTGAGCTGTACATCGTCAACCGAAAGCTCCAGTCCATCCTCGACGACCGCGGCGTCGAGACGTGGGACGCGTGGGTCGGCGACTACATGACCTCGCTCGACATGATGGGCTGTTCGATCTCCGTGCTCCGCGTCGACGACGAGCTGAAGGAACTGCTCGGTGCGCCCGCGGAGACGCCCGGTCTGACCGTCACCGAGTAAGCGACGCGCCGCGTCGTCGGTCGCCGGGAGCTAGCGGCGGCGACCCCCGACACGTCACCGATTTTTCGCGGCAGAACAGTCCCGCGGGACAAGGGATTAACCCCCGGCCGACGAAGGTCAGCCATGGCTGACTCAGAGACACAACGCGAAGCGGTGCTGGACGCGCTCGATAACGTCGCCGAACGCCTCGCCGAGGAAAAGGAGTATCTCACGGACCTCGACTCCGCCATCGGCGACGCCGACCACGGCGCGAACATGGAGCGCGGCTTCGGCAAGGCCGCCGACAAGCGCGAGGAGTTCGCCGAGATGGAACCGAACGAGGTCGTCAAGAACGTCGGGACGACGCTCATCTCGAACGTCGGCGGGGCGTCCGGCCCCCTCTACGGCGGCTCTATCATGTTCGCCAGCCAAGAGTTCGAAGAGGGCATCACCGCCGAGACCTCGGTGGCGTTCGCCGAGGCGTATCTCGACAAGGTCAAAGACCGCGGCGGCGCGCAGGTCGGCGCGAAGACGATGGTCGACGCGCTCGTCCCCGCCGTCCACACCTACAAGAAGTCAATCGAGCAGGACGACCTCCCGCCGCTCGAAGCGCTCGCCAAGGCCGTCGACGCGGCCGAACGCGGCGTCGCCTTCACCGTCCCCATCAAGGCGATGAAGGGGCGCGCGTCGTTCCTCGACTGGCGCTCTGTCGGCCATCAGGACCCCGGTGCGACGAGCACGCTGTTCATCCTCGAAGAGCTACTGGCGACCGCCGAGGAGTACCTCGACGGCGAGGTCGACCGCGACGCGCGGGCCGAAGACGCCGTCGGGAGAGACGAATGATCGGCCTCGTCGTCGTCTCGCACAGCGCGAAGGCGGCCGAGGGAATCGCGGAAGTCGCGGCGCAGATGGGCGGCGGCAACGCCCGCATCGTCCCCGCCGGCGGCGACGAAGACGGCATCGGCACCTCGCCGGACCGCATCCGCGAGGGCATCGAGGAGGCGGACGACGGCGACGGCGTCGTCATCCTCGTGGACCTCGGCAGTGCCGTGATGAACGCGGAACTCGCCATCGAGATGGCGATGGACTCCGAGGCGGTCATCGCGGACGCGCCGGTGCTGGAGGGCACGCTCAACGCGGCCGTCGAGACGACGAGCAAGAAGGCGACGCTCGATTCGGTCGTCGAGCGCGCCGAGGACGCCCGCGACTACCGGAAGCTGAACTGAGCCGGTCGGGGCCCGGGCGTCCGGGCCACCGAACCGACTGCCGAAAAGAGCGTCCGCCGCGCGACGCGTCGGCCCGCGGTTTCGTTTCGTTATTCTTCGTCGCCGGCTTCGGGCGTCGAGAGCACTGCTTCGAGTGCGTCGAGCGCGGCTTCCGCGTCGTCACCCTCGGCGACGAGGCGAATCTCCTCGCCGTGGCCGACGCCGAGGCCGGTGACGGCGAGCATGCTGGCGGCGGGGACGAGGTCGTCCTCGTCGGCGCGGCCGAGTTGGACGTCGGCGTCGAAGGAGTTCGCGGTCTCGACGAACTGGGAGGCGGGACGAGCGTGCAGGCCGTCTTTCGGGACGACGGCGACGATGCGTTCCATACGTCGGGTATCGACCGCGGAGCGTTATCGCTACCGGTTGCGGAACGCGGCGGCAAAAAATCGTGAACGACGTGTGCGGGACCGGGGGTGTGCGGGGCCGGGGGCGTCCGGGGTTAGAGCCCGAGGTACGCCGCGTTGGGGATGACCCCGAGGAGGAACAGCACGCCGAGGATGAGCGAGTAGATGGTAATCGACATCGCCGGCGGGTCCACGTGCGTCCCGGAGTGGGAGTAGACGACGCGCTGGGTGACTTCACCAAGGAGCGCGCCCACGAGGCCGCCGACCGCGGCGGCCACGAGGATGAGCGGTTCACTGCCGCCGACCATCGGCGCGGCGACCGCCGCGAACGACGAGCCGCCGAGCGTGATGTGGTGGGTGACGGGGAAGTTCTCGACACCGAGCTGTAAGAACAGCAGGCTCGCCGCGGAGATACCGTAACCGAGGAAGAAGCTCCCGGTGACGAGCCACGCCCAGCCGCCGAGGATGCCGGCCGCGAGGCCGATGGCGGAGACGCTAGCCCACTCGTACTGCTGGGGGAGCCACGGCTCGACTGCCAGCCGGTCGCTTCCGTCGCCGCGGAGCGTGCCCTTCTCGAACGGCGTCATGTCGAGGTAGCCGTCGCCGGCGGGCGTGCCGATGAGCGGGTAGTCGAACGCGAGTCGGGCGATGAGCGCGGTCGTCATGACCGACAGCGCGACGCCGTCGAGCGGGAGGCCGATACCGCTGGAGATGCGGGCGATGAGCAGGCCGAGCACGCCGAAGACGCCGCCGATGGCGAGCACGTCGGGTCGAGTCCCGAACGCGTGCAGGATGTTCTTGCCGTCGACGTCGAACTCGGCGTTCTTGCCGGCGTAGGCGCTGGCCGCGACGCCGGCCGCGAACACGATGTGCGGGCCGACGAACGGGCCGAACCCGATACTACCGGTGATGCCCGTACCGAGTTCGCCGGCGGTGACGAGGTCCACGCCTTCTAACTGTCGGATGACTGTCCCCGCCGTCTCGCCGAGGAGGACGACGAAGCCGGTGAAGACGAACGAGGGGAGCGCTCCGACGGACGCGCCGAACATCCCGCCCGCGAACGCCGCGAGCAGGAGGACGACGAACCGCTCGGCGCTGACGCCGATGACCGGAATCTGGAGTGCGAATGTTTCGAACACGAATTATTCCTCCCGTGCCCAGTCGAGCGAGCGGTCGACGGCCTCCTTCCAGCGGCCGTAGCGCGTTTCGACGTTCTGTGGGTCTTTCGGGGCGAACTCGCGGTCGACCTGCCAGTTCTCGCGGAGTTCGTCGAGCGTCTCCCAGTAGCCGACGGCGAGACCGGCCGCGTAGGCCGCACCGAGGGCGGTCGTCTCGTCGACCTGCGGGCGCACAATCTCCGTGTCGAGGATGTTCGACTGGAGCTGACAGAGGAAGTTGTTCTTGACAGCGCCGCCGTCGACGCGGAGACTGGAGAGGTCGATGTCGCTGTCGGACTCCATCGCCTCGGCCACGTCGCGCGTCTGGAACGCGATGGATTCGAGCGTCGCGCGGACGATGTGCTCGCGGCGGGTGCCGCGGGTCATGCCGACGATGGTGCCGCGGGCGCGCTGGTCCCAGTGGGGCGCTCCGAGGCCCGTGAACGCGGGGACGAAGTAGACGCCGTCGGTGGACTCGACCGACCGAGCGAGCTTCTCGGACTCGGTGGCGTTGTCGATGAGCGTCATGTCTTCGAGCCACTCGATTGCCGCGCCGGTGATGAAGATGGAGCCTTCGAGGGCGTACTGGACCGGCTCACCGGAGCGCTGGAAGCCGACAGTGGTGAGCAGGCCGTGTTCGGACATGACCGCCTCGTCGCCGGTGTTCATCAGCATGAACGAGCCGGTGCCGTAGGTGTTCTTCGCGTCGCCCGCGTCGAAACACGTCTGGCCGAACAGCGCGGCCTGCTGGTCGCCGAGCGCGCCGGCGACGGGGACTTCCGCGCCGAGGAAACCGTTCGCGTCGGTCTCGCCGTAGTGGTCGTCGTCGGACGACGGGCGGACCTCGGGGAGGAGCTCCCGCGGGACGTTGAACTCCTCGAGGAGTTCGTCGTCCCACTCCATGTCGTGGATGTTGAACAGCATGGTCCGCGACGCGTTCGTCACGTCCGTGATGTGGTTCCCCGTCAGCTTGTAGATGAGCCACGTGTCGATGGTCCCGAACGCGAGTTCGCCGTCGGCGGCGCGGTCGCGGATGTCCTCGGGGCGGGAGCGCTGGAGCTTGATGGGGTCGGAGTTGTCGAGTAGCCACTCGGCTTTCGTCGCAGAGAAGTACGCGTCGGGTTCGAGACCCGTCTTGGCGCGCACGTCGTCGGTCTTACCGTCCGCTTCGAGCGTCTCGATGCGTTCGGTCGTCCGACGGTCCTGCCAGACGATTGCGTTGTGAATCGGCTGTCCGGTCTCACGGTCCCAGATGAGCGTCGTCTCGCGCTGGTTCGTGATACCGATGGCCTCCAACTGCTCGGCATCGACCCCGGCGCTCGAAAGTGCCGCGTCGATGACGTTCTTCGTGTTGTCCCAAATCTCGTTTGCGTCGTGTTCGACCCAACCGGGCTCTGGGTAGATCTGTTCGTGCTTCTCGTAAGCGTTAGCGACCACCTTGCCGTCGTGGTCGAACACCATGAACCGCGTGCCTGTAGTGCCCTGATCGATGGCACCGACGTAAGTTTCTCCTGACATTTCTAACCAACCTCGATACGAACTCTCGGTGTGAGAGTCCTACCACTACAAACGTGTACAAATTATATGATAAATGTTTCTTTACTACTCCCTCGTATTATGCAACGACTAAAATCGATGTAGGGGGCCTAAAGCGCTTTATTTCTGGGAGTACTATTTCACACGGGCGCTTTTTCGGACGTTTTAATCAGTAGGATGGTCCCGTGGACAAAACGACCGCGTCCGCCGAGTAACGGCAAAAAACGGCGATTTAGGGGCAACATGGTCCGCAAAAACGCCGGCGACTCGGCGCGCGCGCCGAGCGCGACGACGTTCGAGTGGTCCGACGCTCGAACGAGGGCGGGTCGTCAGCCGTGCGCGCGCGTCAGACCAGTGCCTCTTCGAGGAGTTGGAGCGGGTGTTTGATGTCGTACCCCGTCCCGTGTTCCATCTGCATCGAGCAGGTTGGACACTCGGTCATGCCGACGCTTCCCTGCGCGTGCTCCATGTGGTCGAACATGTCCGCGGCGATCTGCATCGACTTGTCGTATTTTTCCTCCTTCCAGCCGTAGGTGCCGGAGATACCGGAACAGGAGTCGCCGACGTCCTCGATTTCGACGCCGTCGAGCTGGCGGAACAGCTCGACCGCCTGCCGGTCGAGGCCCTGATTGCGGCCGTGACACGGCGCGTGGTAGGCGAACGCCTGGTCGTCGACCGAGGCCTCGCGAACCGCGTCTTCGAGGTCCTCGTGGATGCGCAGATACTCCAGCGCCTCGTAGGTGTGCGCCGAGAGGTCCTCGATACCGTCGATGTCGAACAGTTCGGGGTACTCCTGTCGAAGCGACATCGAACAGGAGGTACACGACGCGATGATGTCGTAGCCCTCGGGGATGAGCCCCGCGAAGTTGTCGACGTTGATGCCGGCGGCGCGCTTGGCGTCGTCGAGCATGCCGTTCGCGAACATCGGCGTCCCCGAACAGCGCTGTTTGGGGACGACGACCTCGTAGCCGAACGACTCGAAGACGCGGACCATCGCCTTGCCCACCTCGGGCGTGTTGTAGTTGGAGTAACAGCCGTGGAAGTAGGCGACGCGCTTCTCCTCGGAGCGGACCTGCGGGCCGCCGCGTTCGTTCCACCACTCGCGGAACGTCTGGGTGGCGAACTCGGGGAAGTCGCGCTCGGCCGTGATGCCGAGCACTTTCTCGTTTATCCGCTGGACGACCGAGTTGCCCATGACGGCGTTCGCCAACCGCGGGAACATGCCTCCCAGCTGGGCGAGCGTACCGTAGTTAGCGAGAATGCGGTTGCGGATGTACTCCCGCGAGAGCTTGTCCATCTCCTCGTCGACGTACTCGCCGCGGGCCGTGTTGTGCATCTGGCTGAGCGGGACGCCCGAGGGACAGGCGTCGTCACAGCGCATGCAGTTCGAACACGACATGATGGAGTCGTCGACGGCTTCGTCTTCCTTGCGCTTGAGCCGCCACTGCTCGGGGCCCTGGAACTTCGGCCCGGGGAACTCGTCGTCGACCTCCGCGACCGGGCAGGACACGTCGCAGGCGGTGCATTTGTAACAGTTGTCCGCGCCGGGACGGAGGTCCATGTCGGTGCTGTCGGGGAACACCTCGACGGCCTCGAAGTCGTCTGTCTGTGCATCGGGGGTCAAAGTCGGGTTGCTTGGGGATTCTGCGTCACTCATCTGGTTGCCTCCTCGCCCGCGAGTCGCCCGGCGACGGCACCCGTCGCCAAGGAGACGCCGCTCGCGGATTTCTCGCGCGCCACGTCGGCACCGCCGACGACGCCGCCCGCGGCGCGCAGGTTCTCGAAGTGCGGTTCGCCGTCTTCGTCGGTCGGCCGAAGCTCGTCGTCGGGAACGACGCCGAAGCGCGCGAACGCGTGGTCGCCGAACGCCTCGGGTTCGGACCAGTCGTAGCGGTCCTCGGGATGCGGCACGTGACAGCCGAAGACGGGCTCTGTGACCGACTCGCGGTCGGAGTCGAGACCCTTGCCGACGAGGCCGCCCGTCGCGAGGACGACCTGCTCGGCCGAGTAGGGCGTCGGTCGGCTCTTCTGGTCGACGATGACGGTCTCGACGCGGCCGTCGGCGGCCTCGAAATCGACCGCCGGGTTGCCCGTCGAGATGCGAACGCCAGCCTCGTCGAGCGCGTCGAACAGGATGTCTTCGAGCTTGAGCCCGAGCAGGCTCGGCGGCCCGGTCGGCACCTCGAAGACGGGGACGCCGAGCCGGTCCGAAAGCTCCGCGCGGACTTCCTCGTCGTGGTCGTCGCCGAGCATCGCCGGGAAGCCGACGCGCGACTCGCCGTCTATCTCCTCGGCGACGGTGTCGGCGAGGACCGAACGGACCGTGCCACCGTTGACCTCCTCGTCGCGGTCGAGCGCCTTGGCGAACCGGGTCACCTTCGCGTCGGCGCGGAACCGCTTGGGGAACTCCACGGTGACGCCACGGGCCGAAAACGGCACGCCGGCGGCCGCGAGGTGGTCCGCGGCGACGGGGGCGTCGAAGTCCGTGAGACCCGCGAAGCCGACCAGAAGCGTGTCGCCAGAGGTGCTGGCGAGACCGGGCGCGACCGACTCGGGGTAGCGCGCCGTCGGCTTCACCGCGCCGCCGTGGGTCATCACGAGCGCGTTCGAGTCGGTGTGACCGCCGCGGTAGACGTCGCCGACCGCCTCGTCGAAGATTTGGAGACCGGCGCGGACGCCGTCTTCGCCGACGACGCGGTAAGGGTGTCCCTCCGGGAGCGCGTCGAGGCCGGCGTAGGGGTCCGAGAGTGGACCGTCGCCGCCGGCGTAGCCGAGCACGTCCACGAGGCCGCTTGCCTGCCGGAGCGTGCTCTTCTTGTGGGCGAGCAGGCGCACGCGAGCGCCCATCTCGGCGGCCGAGAGCGCGGCCGTGCAGGCGGCGATACCGCCGCCGATGACGAGCACGTCGTCAGTTATCGCCATCGACACCTCCGGGCGCGTCGTCGCTTGCGCGGTCCGCGGTCCGTCTTCGACCACCGTCTGCGACCGCCCCGCCGGACGCGACGCCCGAGGTGTCGTCCTCCGAAGCGTCGCCGTCGTCGAAGGCGGCGAAGTCGATGTCGGCGTCGCCCGCCGCGGGGTCCTCGTCGCGGTTCATCGTCGCCGCGTGGAGCAGGTGCTTCAGCGCGGTCTGCGAGAGCTGGGTGCCCCACATGGCGTGGCGCTCGCCCTTCCAGCGCTCCTGATAGAGGTCGTCGAGAGAGGCCCGGACGGTCTCCTCGTCGTACTCGGGGGCGAGTTCGTTCGCCATCCGGTGACAGCAGATCGCGCCCTGACAGTTGCCCATCGAGGCGCGCGTCTGGATGCGAACGGAGTTGAGTTCCGTGCCGGCGGTGTCGAGGGCGTCCTGAATCTCGGCGCGGGTGACGGCCTCGCACTCGCAGACAACCGGGTTGGGGTCGACGCTGTTGAGCACCTCGTCGGCGCGCGAGCCGAGCCGCTGGGCCGACCGGCGGCCGATGGGCGACCGCAGGCCGAAGTCGTCCATGTAGTCGCGGAGGACGGTGAAGTCCTCGCTTCCCGGAAGCGGCACGTCGGCGGTGCGGCACTCGGCCTCCACGTCGAGCTTCTCGCAGACGTGGTCCGAAATCTGCTCGGCCATCATCCGGTAGGTCGTGAGCTTGCCGCCGACGATGCTCGTCATGCCCGGGAGGTCGTCGCGGTCGGCGTGGTCCAACAGGAAGAACTCGCGGGTGATGTCCGTCGGGTCCTCCGTGCCGGTGCCCGGCGGCTCGTACAGCGGGCGGACGCCCCAGAAGGAGCGAATCGTCCGCGCGTCGGCCAACATGGGCACGAGCTCGGACAGCGTCTCTATCATCAGGTCGACTTCCCAGCCCTCCTCGGGGTAGTCCTCTGGGTCTTCGACCTCTTCGTCTGTCGTCCCGAGGATGCACGTCGTCTCGTGGGGGACGATGATGTCGGCGTCGCCTTTCGGGCGACAGCGGTTGACGACCGTGTCCACCTGCCGGGTGTTCATGATGGTCATGACGCCCTTCGACGGCCGGACCTCGACGTCGACGCCCGCGAAGTCGCCGATTTGGCCGGCCCACGCGCCCGTCGCGTTGACGACGTAGTCGGCGCGGATTTCCTCCACTTCGCCGGGTTCGCCGTGGACGTACGGGCCGGTGCCGGTCTGGTGGGTGACCTCGACGCCGACGACCTCGCCGTCCTCGACGAGCACGTCGGTGACTTCGGAATGCGTCTCGATTCGCGCGCCGTGTTCGGCGGCGCTCGCGGCGTTCGCCACGCAGAGGCGGAACGGGTCGACCGCCCCGTCCGGGACCTTGATGGCGCGTTTGATGTCCTTTGCGAGGTACGGCTCTATCTCGCGCGCTTCCTCGGCGGACAGCACCTCGGCCGGAATGCCGCACTCGCGGCAACCCTCCAGTTTCTGTTCGAAGTACTCGTCGGAGTCCTCGGGGCGCTGGACGAACAGCCCGCCCGTCATCTCGACGCAGTGGCCCGCGATGCGCCGGAGGACGCGGTTCTCTTCAATACACTCCTTTGCGGACGGCTGATCCGATACCGCGTACCGGCCCCCGCTGTGGAGGAGTCCGTGCATCCGCCCCGTCGTCCCGTGTGTGAGGTTCCCCTTCTCAACGAGGGTCACGTCCAGCCCGCGCATCGCGAGGTCGCGCGCGATACCCGTGCCGGTCGACCCCCCGCCAATGACGAGGACGCTCGGCGATTTTTTCATCTGTCTTTCGTGAGGTAGGACCGACGGCACTTTATTTTACCTTCACTCGTCTCGCGTCCCGTTCGTCTCACGAAACAGACCACTTCAGTCGCGAGACTACCATCTGAGTGCCCGTAGAACGCCGTAGCTCGGCGTTTCTACACCGAATCGAAACGACGGCGATAATTCAAAATCATTGTTCCAATTAGTTACGCTCGACTCGATTAGGGAGGCGGACCAGAACCTCTCAACTGGCTTTGAGGCGGCCGTCACGGCCGATTTCAGTGTTTCGTGTTCTCACTTGTCAGGGTCGTTGTCGGGAGTGGTCGGTTTTTACGCGTGCGCCGGATACCGTCGGCCAGAGACCTACCACGCCATGCGCCTCGAAGACAGAATCACCAGGCGACAACGCCGCGGCGGGAAGCGCCCCCGACTCGTTCGGGACCTGAGCGAGCTCGACCCGACAGCCCACCCCGAAGAGCCGACCGGCCGCGGTCCGACGCTCGAACGCATCCTCGACCACCTCGACCCCGTGTTCGACGGCGACCTGCCGTCCAACGCCCACGTCCACGGACCGAAGGGCGTCGGGAAGTCGGCGGTCGTCGCGTCGCTGTTCGACCACCTCGCCAGCGCGCTCCCCACCGGACGGTCGGTCATCCACACCACCACGCGCACCGCCGCCACGCCGACGACCTCGTTCGCCTACGTCGACTCTCGTGACGCCCCGACCGAGTTCGCGCTCCTCCACGCGGCGCTCGACGCGCTCTGCGAGGAGCCGGTTCCGTCGCAAGGTGTCGGCGTCGAGGCGCTCCGCGAGCGGCTCGCGGAGTGTGTCGCTCACGACGAACACACGGTCGTCGCCGTCGACCACGTCGGCGAACCGGAGACCTACTCCGCGGCGACGGCGGTCGAGACGCTCGCGTCAGTGTCGCCGCACCTCTCGGTGCTCACCGTCGGCCGCGAGCCCCGCGACGACCCGAGTGCGGGCGGCGAGACGGACGGCGGCACCGCCGCGACCGACGCGACGTCAATCGCCGTCCCGGCCTACGAACGCCACAGCCTCGTCGACATCCTCGTCGCGCGCGCGTCCGACGGCGTCACCCGAAACGCGCTTCCCCACGAGGCGACGCGCGAGGTCGCCGAGTGGGCTGACGGCGACGCCCACGACGCGCTGTCGGCGCTCTACGGGGCGGCAACGCTCGCCGCCGCCGACGGCGCGGACACCATCGACACCGAGTACGTCTGCGCCGGCATCGACGCCGTCCCCGACGACGGCTGTTCGCTCGGCCGCGTGTTCGCGCTTGCCGAGAGCCGTCGCCGCGTCCTTCGGGCGTTCGTCGCGCTCGACGACGAGGAGACCGCCTCCGTGTCGGCGGCGACCGAGCACATCGCCGCGTCGCCGCGGGTGTCGCTGTCGCCCGCGACCATCCGGCGCGTCCTCTACGAGCTTTCGGACCTCGGAATCGTCCGGCGAGTCTCGGACTGTGACCCCACCGACGGCCCGGGGCGGCCGGCGACGCGGCCCGTCCCGAACTTCTCGACGCTGGCGTTCCGCGGGCTGGACGACGGCGAGCGCTGAACTGTGCGAGCGACGACTCGGCCGACTCACCCGCGCCGACTCACCTGCGCCGACTCATCCCGCCTCGCCCCGACCTGCGGCGCGCTTCTCCCCGACCGCTGAACCTTTTTCCCCCGTCTCCCAACTCCGGGTATGGTTCCGCCCCTCGTACTCGACATCGACGGGACGCTCACCGACGCGGAAGGCCACCTCGACCCCCGCGCGTTCGAAGTGCTCCCGACGTGGGACGCCCCCGTCATCCTCGCCACCGGCAAGGCGTTTCCCTACCCTGTCTCGCTGTGTCACTACCTCGGGCTCCCGCAGACGGTCATCGCGGAGAACGGCGGGGTCGTCCTCGCCGACGGCGAGGTGACCTACGCCGGCGACCGCGAGGCCGCGCAGGCCGCCGCCGACGAGTTCATCGCGCGCGGCGGCGACCTCGGGTGGGGCGACGCCGACACCGTCAACCGCTGGCGCGACACCGAAATCGCGGTCAACCTCGACGCCGACGAGGCGCTCCTCCGGGAGGTCGCCGCCGAGTTCGACCTCGAAGTCATCGACACCGGGTTCGCCTACCACGTCAAGACTCGCGGCGTCGAGAAGGGCGTCGGCCTCCAACACGTCTGTGAGACGCTCGACTACGACCCGGCCGACTTCGTCGCCGTCGGCGACAGCGAGAACGACGCCTCGACGTTCGGCGTCGCCGGGCGGTCGTTCGCCGTCGCCAACGCGGACGACGTGGCCAAAGAGGCCGCCGACACGGTGCTCGACCAGTCGTACATGGACGGCACGCTGTCCGTGCTCGAATCGCTCCGCGAAAACGAGTAGGCGTCCGCTCTGTCTCGCTCCGCACCGCTCTGTCCCGCTCCGCTCCGCCCCGCTCCGCCCGGCCGACGACATCGACCGGCGACGCAGACTACGGCGGTGCAGTCGCTCCGCCCGATGTGACTGGACCCGAACGGCCCGGTAGCGGAGCCGGACGGCGTCTCAGGCCGGTTCCTCGAAGGGGGCGAAGCGCCCGTTGATGTCCCACTCGTGGATGCAGTAGGCGCTTCCGACCTGTTTTTCGCCGTCCGCTTCGGCGACGAGCCACGTCGCGGCGTCGTCGTCCCAGCGTTCCACCCGACCACAGCGCTCGCAGACGCGTCGCGTCGGCCGTCGAAGTTGGGGTTCCATACGTGTGTGACCGGTTGCCGAGCAAAAAAGCCCATCGCCGTCGGCAGTTTCGCGGCCGGCCGCTGGGCCTCGCGTCGCCCCGCCAGCCGACCGACCTGCGGACGGATGTGCACGAGTCGAACACGACTCAGGTCGGAACCGATGGGACTTACGGGCCGGGGTGCGGAGTGTGCGCATGGGCTTTCACACCTTCGACGCCGACAGGGCGGCGAAACTGGACGACCCCGCGCGGTTCCGCTTCGTCTCCCGGGAGGAGCTCCTCTCGCACCTCGGCGTCGCCCCCGATAGCGTCGTCGCCGACCTCGGAAGCGGCACCGGCTTTTTCACCGACGAGGTCGCCCCGCACGTCGGGACGCTCTACGCCGTGGACGTACAGGAGGTCATGCACGACTTCTACCGCCAGAAGGGCGCGCCCGACACCGTCGAGTTCGTCACGGCCGACGTGGCGTCGCTCCCCTTCGACGACGACCACCTCGACGCCGCCTTCTCGACGATGACCTACCACGAGTTCGCCACCGACGACGCGCTCGCCGAACTCGCCCGCGCCGTCCGTCCCGGCGGCACAGTGGTCGTGGTCGATTGGTCCACGTCCGGTTCGGGCGACGACGGGCCGCCGCTCGACGAGCGATTCGGCCTCGGGGACGCCGTCTCGGCGCTGGAATCGGTCGGATTTAGGGTCTCTCACGCCGAGACGCGACGCGAGACGTTCGTCTGCGTCGCCCGGCGCTGACGCGAACGGCGTCAGCCAAACCGCCCACTTCGAAAACTGAACACTACTGTGGGAGATGTCGGCTTCTCCCCTACCTCGGGCACTAATCTCGGAATCTAATATTAATATCCTAGAGTAATTCGGAGAATATCAGGACAACGCTTACGGCGAAAGATATGGTATCATACATCATGGTACTACATAACTCAGTCATCGACGACTATCACCCAAAAGAGGGGTATTACGAGTGTCGCTCCTGTCGCACGCGAACAGTCAGCGCGAGTTATCTGTCGGAGTGTCCCGACTGCGGCGGGTCGGTCCGGAACATCGCCGTCGCTCGCGAGTGACCAGCGACTCGCGCGACCCGGCGCGTCACCGACTCCGAACAACTCGACTTCCTTCTCACGAGGCACACGGAGCGTCGTAGCCCCCGTCAGTCGCCCGCCGTGTCGCGCCGCCACGACGCGCCGCTCACGACTCGATAACGCCGGTGTAGCGGTCGACGAGCAGGACGACCGCCGCGCCGACGACTGCGGCCACGGCGAACGCGGCGTAGAGTTCGGTCGTCCACGACCGCCCCGCGTCGACGAGCGCGGCGGTGCTCTCTACCACCGGGGCGCGGAGCGCCCCGACGATGAGGCTCACGAGGAACGCCAGCGTCGCCCGGCGGTAGTGTTCGAGCGCCCAGCGGACGACGTGCGCGATGGTGAACAGGCCGACGACGGCTCCGAGCATGAACGTGACGACGACCGTGCCCGACTCGACGACGACCGACGGCGGCGCGCCGCCGGCGACGTCGAGGAGGCTGTCGATGAACGCGTTGAGCGCCGCGTTCATGTACTCGTACTGCCCGAGAATCAACAGGAGAAGCGACCCGGAGACGCCGGGGAGAATCATCGCGCTGACGGCGATTCCGCCGGCGACCGCAATCGCTGGCGGCGAGTGCCCGAACGCGCCGCCGCTCCCGCCCGAGGCGACGAACGCGAGGCCGAACCCGACGACGGCCGCCGCGATTTGACGCGGGCCGTCGAGCGACACTTGGGCATAGAGGACGACCGCCGACGCGGCGATGAGCCCGAAGAAGAAGCCGTAGGTGGGCACCGGCGCGTCGGTGAGCGCGATGTGGAGCACGCGCATCACGGACACGATGGCGGTGGCGATACCCGCGCCGAGCGCGAGCAGGAAGCCGATGTCGATTTCGCGCATCGCCGCGACCGCGTCGGCTCGGCCTCCGGGGACGACGACGCCGAGGACGCGTTTGATGCGGCCGGGCGTGATGGCCGTCACCGCGCCGATGAGCCGTTCGTAAATCCCCGTGATGAGCGCGATTGTTCCGCCCGAGACGCCCGGAACGGCGTCGGCGGCACCCATACAGACGCCTTTCAGGTAGATGAGAAGCCACGAGAAACGGGCTGTCGACCCGTCTGAGTTCCTCGACATTTCGTTGTCGGATGCTCTCTCGGCGAGGATATCAGTCCACCGTTCGACGTTGCGGCGCGCTCGGGTGTGAACCGTACTCGGAAAGAATCAAAGCTCACGGCGTGCACAGCTCTGTCAATGAAGCTCAGCATCATCGGTAGCGGGTACGTCGGCACGACGGTCGCGGCCTGCTTCGCGGAGCTCGGCCACCACGTCGTCAACGTCGACATCGACGACGATATCGTTCGGGCGTTGAACGAGGGCCGGTGCCCGATTCACGAGCCCGGTCTGGCCGAACTCGTCGAACGGCACGCGGGAGACCGACTCCGAGCGACGACCGACTACGACGAGATTCTCGACACGGAGGCCACCTTCCTCGCCCTGCCGACGCCGTCGAACGACGACGGCAGTATCGACCTCGGCGCGATGAAGGCCGCGGCGACGTCGCTCGGCGAGACGCTGGCGCGGAAAGACGGCCCGCACCTCGTCGTCACCAAGAGCACGGTCGTCCCGACGACGACGGTCGACGTCATCGGATCGCGAATCGAGGAGGCGTCGGGGAAACGTGTCGGCGAAGGGTTCGATATCGCGATGAATCCCGAGTTCCTCCGCGAAGGCACCGCCGTCGACGACTTCCTCGCGCCGGACAAGATTGTCCTCGGCGCACAGACCGACCGCGCGTACGAGCAGTTAGACGAACTGTTCGCCCCGCTCGTCGAACGCGCCGGGAACCCGCCGGTCGTCAAGACCGGCATCAGCGAGGCCGAGATGATAAAGTACGCCAACAACGCCTTCCTCGCGTCGAAAATCAGCCTCGCCAACGACCTCGCGAACATCTGTAAGGAGTTCGGCGTCGACTCCGCGGAGGTGTTGGAGACTATCGGCCTCGACTCCCGTATCGGGTCGGCGTTCCTCGGTGCGGGTCTCGGATGGGGCGGGTCGTGCTTCCCGAAAGACACGGCCGCCATCATCGCCGCCGCCCGCGGTCGGGGCTACGAACCCCGCCTCTTGCAGGCCGCCGTCGACGTCAACGACGGCCAACCGGAGCGACTGCTCGACCTCCTCCGAGAGCGAATCGACCTCGGCGGCAAGCGCGTCGCCGTGCTCGGGCTCGCGTTCAAGCCCGGCACCGACGACGTCCGGAAGTCGCGGGCGACGTTACTCATCAGTTCCCTCCTCGACGCCGGAGCCGGCGTCGTCGGCTACGACCCCGTCGCAACCGAGAACATGCGCGAGCGATTCCCCGACATCGAGTACGCCGACTCGGCCGCCGACGCGCTCGCGGGCGCCGACGCGGCGCTCGTCGCGACCGACTGGGACGAGTTCGCGGCGCTCGACGACGAGTTCGACGCCATGCGCTCGCCCATCGTCATCGACGGCCGCCGCATCGTAACCCGACGCGAGGGCATCGACTACGAGTCGCTCGTCTAAGGCTCTCCCACGAGTCGCTCTCTGAATCGGTCTCACGAGCCGACCGTCTGCGTCGGCTCCGAAGGCTACTCTCGAACGGATTCTTCGGTGTGTGTTCAGCTAACCGACGGTCGGTTCGAAAATCGACCTCACAGAAGACGAGAAAAAGCCGTCGGCGTCGCCGTTCGTTCCGTTACGGAGCGACCGCGACCGCGCCGGCATCGACTGACGCCGAGACGGAGGCCGACGTCGACTCGTTCGTCTGCGAGTCGTCCGATGCGGAGTCTCCGGGCAGGTTGAGTTCCTGTTCGTTCCGTTCGAGGGTGACCTGCACGGCACCGTCTTCGGCACCGTTGACGAGGCCCTCCCCGACGGTGACGTTCTCTGCCTGGTAGCTGACGATGGTGTTGTTCCCGGCGACGGAGGTCGGCCCGGTGAACGCGTAGCCGCCCGTCGCGCGGACGCTGACGTTCGTGTAGCCGTTGTCCGGGCCGTACTCGTCGTAGCCGGTCGTGGAGTACGGGAGCGTCATCGCGAACTCACCGTCGGCGTCGGCCTGCGCCTGCTGTGTGTAGGTGAAGTTCGTGCCCGTGGTCAGGTCGCGCATCTGGACGCGCGCGGTCACCGTCGCGTTGGCCGGGGCACCGCTGCCTTCGACCGTCGCGCCGGGGACACGCTCGAACGTCTTGACCCACGATGGGTTGTTGGGGACGAGCGTCTGTGGCTGGATGCCGTAGGTGTTGCCCTCCCTGACGATGGAGTTCTGGTAGGACCCCGAGCGGAGCGCCGAGCTGTTCGAGGACTTCACGAGACGGTAGTGTTCGAGTGCCGAAACGCGCTCCTCGGGGAACGTGCCGAGACCGCCGATCTGTGAGGTCGGGTCGCTCGCGACGTACTCCTCGGCGGCGCTCATGTTGTCGAACACTCTGACCGCCTGCCCGTCCGAGGGCGTCACTTTGAACGTCACCGAGCCGTCGGCGGACGTGCGTTCTTCCCAGTCGACGACGACCGGCGACGCATCGCGAGCGCTGCCGTGGTACGCGTAGAGCCGGACCATCAGGCTCTCGTAGTAGCGTTGGTCTTTGACGTTCGATGCGGCGGCGATAGTCGTCTGCCCGTTCTGTTCTTGTAGGCGGTACATCGGACTGTAGAAGTCCGACGTAGAGACGTTCGACTCGTCGTAGAAGACGGTCGGCGCGCTGAACTTCGAGTCGGTCGAAGCCATCTGCCAGTCGACCATGACGTAGCGGGTCTGATCGCCTTCGCCGTCGTCACCCATCGAGGTGAGCACCGATTCAGCCTGCTGTTCGTCTTCGGCGAGGAGGTAGTTCGCTGCCTCGGTGGCACCACCTTGGAACGGGTTCGCGTTCGGGATGCGTTCGCCGAGGACGGTAATCCAGTGACCGTAGTCCCACCAGGACATGACGCCGTACGAACCGTCCGGATAGTCGAAGTCGTCTGCGTACTCGTACGTCCCGTAGTACTCCATCCGGTTCGACGCGCCGCCGAACTCGCCTTCCGCGGGTGTGTTGTTCTGCATCCAGGAGAGGCTCCCGTCCCACTGGGTGACGGTCCCTGGGCCGGTCTGGGACGCTTGCATGGCGGTCTGAGACACGCCGCCGTTACCGAGTTGGATCGGGATGATGAGGACGGGCGTGAGGATGAGGAGGACGGCAATCACGACCGCTGCGACCTGTCCATACGAGACGTCCTCGAGGCGATCGACAGTCGCGAGGCCGATGAAGTCGATTCTGAGGGCCTCTCGGAGGAGGTAGGCGTTCATCACCGCGACGACCACCGCGAGGTAGTAGTTGAAACGAACCTGCGTGAACGCTGCCGAAGTGATGATCGCTGCCCACGCGAGGACGAACAGCTGTTCGCTCTCGTAGTCGGCTTGCATCAACGCGCCCACGATGAGTGCGGTGACGATGGTCAGACTGACGAGCGACGATTCGACGCCGAGGGCACTCCCGATCCCTGCCGGAAGCGCCGGTATCAAGAAGAGTACTCCGATGAGGGCAAGGCTCCCGATGACGTAGCCGATCTTCCGCGAGTTCCCACCCTTGACAAGTGGTTTAGCGACGAGCCAAACTGCTGCGAGAGCACCTGTGAAGAAGGTGAAACCGTACTCCGACATGATACGGCCGACAGCAGTTTGACCGCTTGATTGGAGGACGTTTGCTGCGAGGAACGGTTGGGCTTCACTGATGGTTCGGGTCGCAGCACCGGCGCTGAACCCGACCGTGCGGAGGAAGTTGGTTGTGATCTGTCTGAATGCGTCCGGGAGGATGACCGCCAGTAGCGCTATCGCGATGAGGCCGAGGACAGCGACTGCAATGGGGTATCCCCGGGCGTCGACATCGTTCGACTCCCACCAGCGAGCGAGTGCGGCAAGAAAGGCAGCACCGAGAGCGATACCGAACGAGAACAGCGGTTGAATGAGGCTGAATTGGGTGATGCTGAACGAGGCCTCGGAGAGTGGGACGAACATCAAGATGCCGGTGACGAGCATCGAGACTACACCGACGAACGCAGCATGTTCGGGTGACCGACCGCGGACGTGGTCGGAGACCATCTTCAGGACCAAGAAGAGGCCAAAGATACCGACGAGAAGGATTCCCGGTGGCCACGACCACATGTATATGGCCGTTGCGACGCCGGCGAGTACGGACCATTTCAGGGGTTCACGGAGCGCATCGAGGTCACGTGCCTCAACGAGTTCCCAGACGGGTTTTTCACGGTCGGCGACACGAAGTGCAATCATAACCGCGAGGACCGCGAACCCTTGGAAGAACGGCTCTGAAATGTTGTGATCGGCGAATCCGACGAGACCGCGTTGAAGGAAACTCCCGGGGAGGAGCATCAGGATGACAACACCGAAGAGACCACCGAGACGTCCGCCCAGTCTGCGGCCGATTAAGAACGTTGGAATGGCGACAAGCGTACCAAAGACTGCTGGTGCGACGAGGAGCGTTTTTGCGACTAAATCTGGGGAAGGACTCCCGAGTCCAACGATGAGGGCAACCGTCGCAATTATCTGATCGTATATAGTACCAAACTGACCGACACTCGTCCCGAACGGGAAGTTCGTCCACGGATCGAACGGCATTGTGGAGGGCCAGTGGCGAACTGTGTACGAAACTTCACGAAGGTGATACCACGCGTCGTTTCCCGAGAAAAGGACATCACCATCTCTGATGAAATTACTGTACGACCGGAGACGAATAGCCAACATAGTGACTAATATCACGAGGAGGACGGGAACGTGATACCAGTTTTTGAACAGTTCGAGGACCGACTGAGAATCAAGGCCCTCTGTACGTTCAGAGTCTACGCTCATTGATTCGATGGATTCGGAAAACGCGCATAAGTCTTGTGAAAGTCGGTCTTCAAAACTTTTTCTTCAGGAACGTTATCGGCTCTCGTACCAGTCGACGAACCGCTCGATTCCTTCTTCGAAGTCGACTTTCGGTTCCCAGTCGAGTTCTTTCTGTGCTCGTGACGTGTCCGTGACGTACACCTTTTGATCTCCTTCACGCCACTCGTCGAAAGAGATGTCAGTTCGATTGCCTGACTTTTCTTCGAGGAGATCAAGGAACTCGAGGAGACTGGTTGTGTTCTCCATACCACCACCCATGTTGTAGACCGCGGACTTCCCGTCAGGGTCTGAGAGGAAGGCATCATAGGCGCGAATGAGGTCTTTCACATAAAGGACATCACGAACCTGCTTTCCATCTCCGAAGATGGTCAACGGCTCGTTATTGAGCGTACTGATCGCAAAGTGGGCGACCCACCCTTGGTCTTCATTTCCGAACTGGCGTGTTCCGTAAATACAACTCATCCGGAAGGCAGCCGCCTGGACCTCGTTCCGCTCTGCGTAGTCCTGCACATAGATGTCGGCAGCAAGTTTTGAGACACCATATGGTGTGTGTTCACAGCCATCGATGGAGAGCGATTCGGGGATTCCGTTTTCGAAGTCTGGGTTATCGTACCTGTAGCGGCTCTCTTCTTCGCGGACGGGGATGTCGTTGACGTTGTTTCCGTACACTTTGTTCGTTGAGGCGAGCACCACAGAGGGGGTGCTGTCTGCTTTTCGTGCAGCTTCGAGGACGTTGAATGTTCCTTCGGCGTTCACTTCGAAGTCCGTCCGTGGGTCCGTTAGTGACGCGGTGACCGCAACCTGACCGGCAGTGTGAACGATGGCATCGTGGCCTTCGACGATAGATTCGAGCGCTTCGGCGTCGCGGATATCTGCTTCGACGAGCTCAACGTCGGGATAGTTCTCGTCGATGTAATTCCAGTTGTATGCTGCGGTGTTCCGACTCTCATCAGCCTTTTCAAGGGTTTTAATTCGGCTTAGATTATCGAGTGCAGTGACTTTGGCACCCTGTTCTGCATAGTACTCGACTGCGTGACTGCCGACAAAGCCCGCGCCACCGGTGACGAGGATCGTCTCGGGTTTACTCATGTGTAACGTCTGTGTACAGGTAGTGAATATAGTTACTGCTCGCCACCCGCGTGTTCCGTGTCAACTCTCAATATTGGAGGCGCTGATTAATCCTCTCCAACGAGGCCTTTCTCTTCAAGTTCTGCGTGGGCTTCCTCAAAGCGGTCATCAGCGTCTTGCGTACGCCCCCATTGGACGAGTTCCCGCATTCCCTGCTTGAACTCAACGTCTGTCTCGAAGCCGATCTCGCTTGCTGCTACATCCGTATCCGCGAAACAGTGTCTGATGTCACCCTGACGGAAGTCGTTGGCGACTTCGGGTTCAAGTTCGTCTTCTTTGCCATAGAGTTCGATGAGAGTCTGTGCAATGCCACGAATCGTCTTCGGATTGCCACTGCCGATGTTAAGTGCAACGTCTGAGGCGTCGGATTCCATCGCGAGCCGGTTAGCACGGGCCACGTCGCTCACGTGGATGAAGTCACGCGTTTGTTTTCCGTCTTCGAAGATGAGTGGTGGGTTGTCGTTCTTTATTCGACTGGAGAAGATAGCACAGACTCCTGTGTACGGGTTGTTGAGTGACTGACGGCTTCCGTAGATGTTGAAGTACCGGAGTGCGACGGCAGGAATATCGTAAGCTCTGCAGACGGAGAGTGTAAGTTCTTCTTGGTCTTTCTTCGAAATGGCGTAAACACTCGTACTCTCGCGTGGCTTTGACTCTGGTGTTGGTATCGGTTCCAGTTCAGTACCACAATCAGGGCAGACATGTTCCCATTGTCCGGTTTTCAGCTGCTCGCTGTCGCGGAGCGGAGGATACCGAATTTCGCCTTCGTTGGGGCATCGGTACGCACCTTCACCGTACGAGGACATCGATGCGGCGACTATGACCTTCTCCAATTCAATTCCTTCATTAACGATAATGTCGAGAATACGAGCCGTTGCTAGTGTGTTGACTTCAACATACTTCTCAATCTCGTACATCGACTGGCCCACTCCAACTGCACTGGCTTGATGGTTCAGAACGTCCGCCTCTTCTAATAGCTCTGCCATTAACTCTCTGTTCCGGACGTCTCCCCAAACATACTCCGCATCATCGTTGAGGTAGTTGGGCTTTCCGTCGTGAACCTGTTCTGTGAGATTGTCGATAACGGTGACGTCGTAGCCCTTGTCAACGAGTTCGTCAACAATGTGACTTCCGATGAAGCCAGCACCACCAGTTACGAGAACATTCGTCATATGAAGATCTGTTAAGCCACGCGACAAAAAGCCATCCATTCAGTATACTTTTCACTGAGTATGTTATTAGACCTCTTTTAGCCGCTGATCAAAATATGGAATCGTTCTTTTGAGTCCCGTGCGAAGCGAGATTGAGGGCTTCCAATCCAACTGCGATCTGATCTTGGAGATATCAGGGCGTCGAACTTCGGGATCGTCTTGCGGGAGTGGTTTGTAAGTCACGCCGGAATCGGTATCGACGATATCGAGGATGACGTCAGTCAATTCTTGGATGGAAATCTCTTCTGTGTTCCCGACGTTGAATACATCGCCTGCAGCGACTTCAGCAGGAGCGTCAGTTATCGTTCGAATTCCTGCGATGAGATCTGACACGTAACAAAAGCTCCGTGTCTGACTACCGTCGCCGTAGAGAGTCAAGTCTTCACCTCGGATCGCCTGTGACAGGAAGTTCGGAATCACGCGACCGTCGTGGGGGTTCATCCGAGGACCGTAGGTATTGAAGATTCTGACAGTCCGAATGTCCATATCATATTTCTGTCCGTACGCGACTGCGAGCGCCTCGGAGAACCGCTTCGACTCGTCGTAGGGCGCTCGTGGACCCCTGATATTGACGTTGCCGTTGTACGTCTCCGACTGAGGGTGTTCTTTTGGATTCCCGTACACCTCGCTCGTTGATGCCATGAGTGCGCAGGCGTCGTGCTCACGAGCACACTCCAAGGCACGTTGGGTCCCTTGACTATTCGTCATCGCAATTTCAACGGCGTGTGAATTGAAGTCGTCTGGACTTGCACGTGACGCCAGATGATATATAACCTCCACGTCATCGAACTCCGGGAATGTATCTCGAACGTCGTGTTTTTGGACAGTCAACTGTGACGATTCTACGTGCGATAGGTTCTCAGGGCGACCACTCCCATAATTGTCGAGGACAGTGACTCGATATTCATCTTCAAGGAGACTATCTACGAGATGGCTCCCAAGAAACCCAGCACCGCCGGTTACAACTGCGTGCTCCATTGCTTGTGATTGCTTTTCTGATGCACTTCTCCTTTCCGACATCGGTTAGAAATTTATGCTGCTGTTATCACCGACGTTGAGGTTGTTCGCCTCACTCTGAACGTCTGCGTTACTACCAATGATACTCTCGTCAATATTGACGCCCTGTAAGACGGCATCTTTTCCAACAATACTGTTGGCGACGATACTCTGTTCTATCGTCGCACCGTCGTCGATACTCACGTACGGGCCGACGACACTTGCCTCAACAGTGATGCCTTCACCAGCGTCGATAGGTGGGATAATTACAGAGTCACTGAGCTTGTCCTCACCGTCTGCATCAGTCCGTTCGAGGAGGACGCGGTTGGCCTTCAGAAGCGTCTCAGGGCGGCCACAGTCGTACCAGTCTTCGACTTCGAACGTGCGGAGGTTGCGTCCCTGTTCGACCATTCGCTGGAGTGCATCGGTTAACTGGAACTCGTTTCCAGCACCTCTTATGTCGTTGTCAATGAGATATCCAAGTGCATCGAACATTGCATTCGAATTTTCGATTATATACACACCACTGATTGCGAAGTTCGATGGGGGGTCATCTGGTTTCTCGACGAGTCGGCTGACTTCGTTGTCCTCGTTTATCTCGACGACCCCGTAATGACTCGGCTCGGCTACTGTCTTAACCCCGATGCTGCCGTCGCTCTCCGGAAGTTCGTTGTGGGCCTCGAGAAACGTGTAGAACCCGTTCTGGAAAAGCATGTCCCCAAGTGCGATGAGTAACTCGTCTCCGCGAGCGACAGATTCGGTCTGATAGATACTGTGGCCGAGGCCTTTAGCGTTCTCTTGCTCGACGAATGCGAGTGAGAACTGGTCAGAAAACGCCGTTGTGGCGTACTTGATGATCTGTTCTCTCATTGTTCCACCGACGACAACGACAACTTCGTTGATTTCGGTTTCAGAGATGTTCTGGAGGATATGTCCAAGAATTGGCTTGCCAGCCAACCGCACCATTCCTTTTGGTTTAGTATGCGTCTGAGGATAGAGCCGTGTGCCTTGTCCTGCCGCTGGAATGATTGCTTTCATAGAAATTCGATCTCTTTCCTCTGTCTAAAATCCAGCGTCTCTGTGATAGATAAGCACATGCGACTATAACCAAATCATGAACTCAAATTGATTAGTGAATCTAAAATTACTTATAATGTTGATGACTGCACACGTGAGAACGGTACTCTCCTAACGGGATCTCACGCGCACGAGAGTGTACATCTCTATCCCTATTTCGAACTATTCTGGGGTAGAAATGTAGATTAATCAACAGTACTGGTCGAACGTCTTCATGTCATTTTATCATCAACTAGACTATACACACCGGCTCAACTGTGACACCTCTATTGAACACTCACCGGAACAGTCCTGCTGAATCCATGATAGCAAGTGCAGTCGTTCGGTGGTGATCGCTGATTACGAAAAGAACAGTCCCGTAAGTCATTACCCCGACGCAAAGAATCCCAAATAGATCTGTCCAAGAGTTAATTATTACCTGTCCACGAGTAACGTACACCACGGCTGCCATTATTGCTGCACTCACAAACTGTTCACCGAGCGGACGGGTATAAAAATGAACCGACGAAACCTCTGCTCGGAGAATCCGTCTGAACGCCAGATATCGGCTGATCTCACTGAAGAAGGTCGCCACCACGACGCCGATAGCACCGAACTCGAGAATGAGTGGAACGCCCATCAGGAGATTCAGTGTGATAGTGGAAGACCCGACGATGAGATTTGTTCTCGGTTTGTCCAGACCAGCGACTGCTTGGTACATCATTTCGGACTGCGATTGAACCATCCGGTACCCCGCAATTCCGATTAGAAGTATCCCTGCGTCCGTATATTCGGGACCGTAGAAAGTCACCACGAGGTCGTTCGATAGAACCAACGAACCGAAGAACACGGGAATCGCTACCAGGCCAGTGTACGATAGAGAATTTGTAATATCAGTGGCAATAGCTCTATCGGATATTGCGTTACTGACTCGCGCCATGAGTCCATTTCCGAGTACTTCGGTGAGGAGAAGTGAGGGCATCGTAAGTACGAACGCGACTTGATAGTTCCCTGCCGCGGTCTGTCCGACAAGAAGACCGAGAAGCAACAAATCGAGTTGTTTGTATGCTTTCCCAATCGCAACTGTCGGGATACTGTAGCGCGCGTACGACCAGATATGGCGGGCGGTTTCAAATGACGGCATCGCCGGTCTCAGACTCAGAAACCACACCGTTACCGGAATTGTCAAAAGCGTAGCGAGGGAGAGACCTCCGGCTATCCCTGCGGCACCGTAGCCAGCGAGGACGAGGACAATCTGGAGTGGGGTCGTTAAAATTGAACGGACGAGGTCAATCCACGTCGCTATCGAAACTTTCCCTAGTCCTTCAATCAGGCCTTGAAGCGGAAAGAAAAAGCCGGTCGTAACCATAAGTAGGACGAACAAAAAGAATGCATGGTTGAGGCCAGTGTACGACGAGAGATGCCCTCGAGCTAGAAAGGCTATAATACCGAGAAAGAGCATATAAACCGGGATGCTCAAAAGGGCGAACCCAAATATGCGTCCTTTCTCTGCTTTCGGTTCGGAAAACCGTTTTTTGAACGCGACGGACAGTCCCCCAAGTGGTCGATCGGTGAATTTGACGATAGAAAACAATAGATAATATCCACCGAATGTCACCGGGCCGAGCACGCGGGCGAACAAAATCGTTCCTGCGAACCCAACGGCTGCCATGAGAAATTTCGCAATTGCGGCCTTCGATATCTCAAGACTGAACGACAGTTCTCTTGCTTCAGTCATTCAATATATCCGAGTTGCCGGAGCTGGTCTTCAGGAAGATTTAGTTGTTCTGAATCTGGGTCGTACTCTGGCACATTGGCTTCGACCCATCTGTAGACGTCATACACATTGTCGGGGACATTCTCCAGTGTCGACGAGACGAACGCCCTCCACGAGTGCTGGGCTGTGGGGAAGTCTCCATCACCATCGTCGCTATAGAACGAGACAACCATCCCGTGGTCACTCAAGATAACGAGTTCGTCGTCTTCGTCCATTGACTCGCGGATCCGATTCACCCAATTAGCAACCCATTCGTATGCCCTTCGGAGTTGTACTTCGTTTGAGGCGTAAGCGTGGCCAAGCGCGTCTAAGGTGTGGATATGGGTCGCAATAAGTGAACTTTCGTGACGGAGTGTCTCTTCAACCCAAGCGAACTGCTCTGCCCCTATTGCAAACACAGCACGATTAAACTCTCCAACGGTCATATTTTCCTCTCGACTCATAAGTCGCCAAACCGTTGCCAATTCGTCTCCGTTGTGTACTCCGGGCCAGTTGTGGACGACCCTCCCATCTCCTTTGAGAAACGACTCTGCAGTTGTCTCTCCGACAGCGTACTCGGCTCCTGTCAACATCATCACAACCTCTCCCAGGCGGGTTCGAACAGAAAGTGGCAGACCTCCCGTAAACTTCGATGCCAGATTCAGAAGCGGTTGATTCCAATCACTCGTCCCCGACTTCGTTACGCCGTGTTCATTCGGCGATAATCCGGTAGCAATCGTTGACCACACTTCGGGAGTGTACGGATAGTCCATACTGTGAGAGAATGTTTCCAACTCACCCGACGTACTGAGCCGAAGTGAATTCAAATTGAAGTGCTCTACTAAACCTGCATCGAGAGCATCGAGAGCGAGTACGACGAGAGTCATTAGTACATTAACACCCATTCAATTCAATAAATAGTACGATTGCACATGGACACTTGAACACGTAAGAGCGACGTTCACATCAGAAGAACTTTGCCACGGACTATAGAGAACTGAACAATGAAATCTGAGCGAGAGTCTCTACACGCAACTCACGTGTATCTTGACGAAGGAACAGAAGAGGGAGGAATCGCTCACCCAACACAGGATCTCATCTCGTCTCTACGCAAAAAGATCACTGTATCAGAAGAGTTGATACAGCAACCGAAGTCATCTTCACCACGTTACTGGTACCAACTCGCTCAGCGATCCTCACGTGGGACCGATGTGGTTCACGCACATTTTGAATACGGGTCGTTTGGGTCTCTCGGCGGTGTATTTCTCGGAACGATGTTCCCCCTCTTCGCACGTGGCTTGAATTCACCTCTTGTGATGACTCTCCACAACCTAGAGACGGATAGAACACTCCAATTCGACTCACTTAGTGCTGTGATGGAATCAATTGGTTCTCTCACTCGTCGTCCAATGGAGGCGTCGATACGTAGATCGACTGATTTCTTTATTACGTTGATGCAGGAGCAAGCAGATTTCTTGGCTGAAACTGGTGTTGATCCATCTCACATTGAGCACATTCCGCTCGTACCAGAAACCGATCCTACGCTCTTGGACAAAAACGAATGTAAACGAAACCTTGGTATCGAAGGAAAACACGTCATCACGTCGTTCGGTTGGGTTCGCCGTTCGAAAGGCTACGACAGAATCATCACGCTTCTTGACCAACTCCCCGACGACGTCGTCTTTCTCGTCGCGGGAGGGGCGCGGACGAACGAGCATGAGGCGTACGTAACCGAGCTTAAGCAACTCGTCGTAGACAGAGGATTGTCTAATCGTGTGGTCTTTACTGGTTACCTTCCACGGGAAGACCACCCCACAGTGCTGAATGCAACTGATGTCCTTGTTCTCCCCTATCGTGACAATCGTGCATCTGACGCGCTCGCAAGAGGGTTGTCGTATCGAATACCAGTTGTGACGTCTGCGAATCGGGAATTTAGTAGTATCCGCGAAAAGTGGGACTGTATTCTCACCGCGAGCGACGATGACGAACTTCGAGAACAGGTGTCTCTCGCGTTGTTTGACGAAGAAACGCGTAGATCGCTCCAAAGAAACGCCACATCGTACGCTGAGTCGATGAACTGGGACGCTATCTCAGAAGACGTTATCCGAAAGTACCAGCTAGTGACTGCAAATGAGTGACTCAAACACTATCTGTCTCCTCGCACTTGACGCTGCAGACTACCAACTTGCCGAGGAGTGGGGTTGCGAAAACATGCTCTTGGAAACTCATGATCACATTGAGTCGTTCTCCTACAGCTCCGATCTTCCAATCACGACAGAAGTCTGGACGACTGTCGCAACGGGAGTGCACCCAGAAGAACACGGAATCGTTGCAACCGGAGAGCAACAGGAGTGGGAAAATCTGGTCTTACAGATGCTCAGTAAAGTGACACCGTACGTTCTCCCCAAAGACTTCAGGATTCGTCTCGGGACAATACTTCGAGGGGACGAAGATGATTCGGCCATGGTCATGCGGCAGACCGACGTCGACACGATGTTCCCTCACGAGGCGGTGTTCGGGTGGCCGGGTGTGACTCCTGCGCGCCATCTCTCCGAAGCGTGGCACTTACTAGAACAAGCGAATACAAATAAAATTTCGACTGACAAGTTGATGGACAAATCGATGAAAAATACCGGGATTGAGTTCGGCTGGCTTATCGCCGCGGCAGACCTCGGATATCCCGTTGTTGGAGTCCATTCACACATCCTCGATATTGCAGGACATGCGTTCGCCCGCCGAGAAAAGAAATTGAAGGAGATTTATATTCGAGTCGACCGTCTCGTAGGAATGATTCGGGAGCACACAGACCAACTCGTAATTCTCTCGGATCACGGCATGCAAGTCGAATGGCTTGACGACGAATCTCCCGGTGACCACAGCTTGCGGCCATTCATCTCGAGCAACTTTGCGTCTGACCTCCCAGATGACATGTATTCAGTGAAGCCGTGGGTCGAATCACAGAGTACTGCCAATACTGAAGAGCGCCATGAGCCTGTGGGTATCGATACCACACAGCAGCAGTTAAAAGATCTTGGTTATATGGAGTAATCTGCCGGACTCAGTTCACGAGTTGTTCGTATATTTCGACCGTTTGTTCGCCAAACTGTCTCCAGTTCACTTGCTCAACGTAGTCGTCGGCAGCGTGGCGGAGTCGTTCACGCTCATTTTCGTCAAACAGCACCGTTTTGAGCACAGATGCCAGATCTTCGGGAGTTTCGTACGTCTGGATACAGTCGTAGTCGTCACGAATTTCCGCGAACGCCGGGAGATTTGAGGTCACCGTTGGTTTTCTGTACGCTAACGCGTCGTTGACGGCAATACTCACACTCACCCGTTGATAAGGAAGGACGACAGCATCTGCTGCACTAAATATTTTGTCGATAGTGTCAGATTCAGAGACATATCCAATCCGTTTGTACCGGTCCGAAACACCGAGATCGACCGCGAGTTTCCGAAGCCGTCTGTCGAACGCTTCGTCCTGCTTTGTTTTCGGATCTCCAACGACTAAGTAGGTGGTGTCTTCGAATGATGTAAGTACTCGAATTACGTCTTGAATTCGTTTTTTTTCTTCTACCCATCCGAAAGTGAGTATAACTGGAGTTGACAATCCTAATTTCTCTTTTGAGCTCTTGGGATCGAGCAGTGCTTTATTTTCTTCTGCAGGCAGCAGGATTTCACGGATATGGTGAGTGTTCCTGTGTCGTTCTTCGAGAACTGATTTCGCCTCTCGTGTATGGACTACAACCGCATCAGATACCCACAGTGCAAGCCGTTCCAGAATCGAATCTCGAATCTGTAGTATTCGGTTACCGACCTGATTGAGGTGAGTGTGTTCTCGGTGGACCTCATGAAGTGTGGTCACAACCGGACGCGGGTCACACTTCAACTGCGCAAACATTGCTGGTGCTCCTGTCCCGCTCATCCCGACCTCTCCGAACAATCCTGCTTCGAATTGGAGGTGGATTATATCGGCGTCACGTGGAATGTCTTCTACTAATCGGGCATAGTGAAGTGGATCTTTGCTATCACGGGCATCGACCCGTGTAACCCTTACCGTCGTGTTCTGCAATTTGATGGACCTAACAAGTCTCTCAGTGTACGCAACGATACCTCCCTTGCTATCCCACGGTGTTATCTGTGCAACGCACAATTCAGTCATAATATATATCCTCGATGCTACTGGTGACGTCGTTCCATCCGACGAGACAAGTCGTACTCACTTTTGTTTGCATTCCGCGTTGTATCGCTTCTATTGTTGATATGGTATCTGTACTGTCGATAAGCACAACACCCTCGTTGGCTCCCCAGTCCACGAGCGCCCCCGCCGCTCTCACTACACATGGCGTCCTTGCTGCCAACGCTTCGGCAACCGTCATCCCATACGCTTCGAACTCGCTCATCGTCACGTAGACGCTGGCACCGGCGTAGAGGCTGAGTAACTCCTTGTTATCGACATATCCGAGAAACTCCACTCGGTCCTCGACACCAGTCCGTTGTGCGACTCGCTCCAACTCTTCTCGATATGGCCCACCTCCGGCGACGAGTAGGTCATACCCGGGAAGTTCAGTCATCGCTCGAATCACATGCTGGACCCCTTTGTACTCCTCTAATCGCCCAACTGTGAGTAGATACGGGTTCTCGCGTTCGAGTGGTGTGGCCGACGCGAACCGCTCGACATCAAGACCGTTCGGGATCACTGTCGCATTGACATGGAAATCCTTTGCCAATTGTTCCTGTTCCCACTCGCTGACGGCGACGACAGCGTCGGCATGTCTGACTGCCCACCTGCCAAACGGCCTGTAAAGCGACAGAAGTCTATCCCGAACCGTATCTGCACTTCCACCGTGGTAGTGTGGCGTCACGACAAACCGTCGCTCACCGACACCCAGCGCCGCGAAGAAAAGTGGGAATGAGTGATAATTATGTGCCTGCACGACATCGACGTCCGCGTTCCGAACTGCCCACATGATCTGTGGGCAGATATGCATGGCTCCGTCCGGTGCGACCCCGCGGTAGCGCTTAATACGGACGCCATTGCGCCGCTCGCGTCGAAATCCCTCCTCGCCAGCGTCAGCCGTGACGACAGTAACCTCGTGCCCACGGTCAACGAGGCGTTCCGAAATCTCGCAGACGTGGGTTTCGACCCCTCCTTGCTGTGGTGGATACCGGGGCGCTACCTGGAGTATCTTCATTCGTACTGGTCTCGCAGTTCTTCGTCGACTTCCCAGATAGCAGACCCCTCGCCGCGGAGAAGTTTCACGGCTGCGGAGAACAGCGAAACCTGCGTGTCGAAGAGTGCATAAAGTGGTTGAAGCGACCCCAGTCGGTCACGAGACCCGAAGAATGTGAATGCCCCGAGCGCAACGGGAACAACCAGCCCGAACGGTCCAGCGACGAGGAGGCCGACAAGCGTCGTCAGCGCGATTCCACTAGCAAGCAACCAGGGCGAGACGAGCATAAACCACCAGTTGAACGGGAGAACGACAGACCCGTACATTCCGTACCGACCCAGTGCGTCGCGGTGCTGGGCGAGGAGTCGAATCAGGCCCATCGCACGGCGATCTTTCTGCGTTCGCCGTTTCGAGAACGCAGAGTGCGACGCCTCCTTGTAGCGGATGTCGGGGTCGAAGACGACGCGCTTGCCGTTCCGACGAATCAACAGTGCCAGTTCGGTGTCGTCGGCGATTGAATCCGGGTCAATGGGGACGATTTCGTCGTTTTCGAACGCGGAAAACGGACCGTGGAAGATGAGCGTCGAGTCGAGATGTGATTCGAGCGTTTGGATAGTCGCTTGGATTCCACGATACCCCTCTTCGACGCCACTGCCACCGAGAACGTCCGCGTTTCGGCCAGTGACCGCGCTGACGTGGGGGTCGGCGAGGTTGGCGGCAGCGACACGGAGTGCATCGGATGCAATTTTTGAGTCGCAATCGGTCTTGACCACCATCTCGTTCTTCGCGGCGGTGTATGCGTCGTTGAGCGCAGGGGCGAGGCCACGACGCTCGTCTTCTTCGATGAGGTTCAGCGTCGGCGCGTCACGACGCTCGAACCAGTCACGGATGATGTCTCGCGTTGAGTCGTCGCTTGAGTCCACGATGACGATTTCAACTTTCTCCATCGGGTAGTCGAGTGCGTAGATGTCGTCGAGTTTGTTTTCGATGATTCGTTCTTCGTTGTACGTCGGCAGAACGATGCTGACTGTCGGTTCCGCGTCCTGTTTGTTCGCTGGAGATCCCTCCGGGCCAACCACGTAGTAGAGCAATCCGTAGAACAGATACGGAATCCCCGTAAGCGAAAAAAGGAATAGCGCACCTTTCGCCAGCCGGCGAGCGAGAGTTCGCATACCCCTGGTTGACCGAGGGCGATAAAAATAACACGGGTCTTACGCCACTGCTGACCTATCTTCAAATCACATATAGTTCGTTCTGCAAATCTGACTAAAGTCTATTTAGAGATGAAACAGGTGTTCCCACACTCGCGAAAATACGATACATTAGCGGCGTCATCTTATACAATTTCAATTGCCACAAGGGTGAATCGTTCGACAGACAGTAACTCACTGAGTGAGAAACTAAGCCGTGCCCCTGATACTAAAGAGAAAACCCTTTTGAGAAGTCCTCAACCACCACAGTAACAATGCCCACCCCCGACGCCGTCTGTATCCTCGTCCCCACCTACAACGAGGCGGAAACTGTCGCTGACGTCGTCTCAGACTACCGGGACGAGGGATTCACAAACGTCCTCGTCATCGACGGCGGTTCGACGGACGGAACGCGTGAGATTGCCGAAGACGCCGGCGCTCATGTCGTCGTCCAGTCGGGGTCGGGGAAAGGCCAAGCAGTCAGAGAAGCCATCGAGGACTACGTCACAGCCGAGTACGTCCTGATGCTCGACGGCGACGGAACCTACGAAGCGACGGACGCCGCCAAGATGCTCGAACCACTCACCGAGGGGTACGACCACGTCATCGGCGACCGCTTTGCTGACATGCGGCCGGGCGCGATGACGCGGCTCAACAGGGTCGGAAACCGCATCATCAACCGGGCATTCGCGTTCATTCACGGTCAGGACTTCCGTGATATCCTCAGCGGCTACCGGGCGTTCACTCGCGAGTCGTTTCTCGACATGACGCTCACCTCCGACGGCTTCGGCATCGAGACAGAGATGGCCGTCGAGTGCGCGAAGCGTGGTATCGAGACGACGGTTGTCCCCACGACCTACTACCCGCGGCCCGATGGGTCGGACACGAACCTCGACCCGATCCGCGACGGCGGTATCATCTTTCTCGAACTGTACCGCCGCGCCAAGACCAACAACCCTCTGTTCTACTTCGGAAGCGTTGGGTTCGCGTCGACTGCGACCGGAGTCGGTCTCGCTCTCTACGTCGCTTACGAGTGGGTCGTTCGCTCGGTCTCCCACGAGGTCATCGCCGTCGTTTCCATGGCGGGAATCCTCTTCGGGGTGCAGCTACTGATGTTCGGCGTGCTGTCGGACCTCATCTTGTCGTTGCATCGCGAGCAGATGAAGCGCATCGAAGAACTGGAGTGAGCGCCGGGTCGCGCCGGCCGTCGAGACCGGGGATTCGACCGAGGCCGCCGTTAGAACGGGACGAGGGAACGAAGCCGACCCATCAGGCTCTTCGACGCTTTGGCGCGGAACTCCTCGAACACCGGGTGGAGTGTCTCCAGGAGGTCGCGGCGGGAGTCGAATCGGTCTTTCGGCGCGGCGGCGAGGGCGTCGCTGATCGCGACCGTATTGCCCGCGGCGTCAATCGGCACGGCGACGTCGTCGAGTGCTCGCACGATCTCGCTTGCGTCTGCCGGGTAGTCGATGTCTGCGGTGTCGACGTCATCGGCGAGCGCGGCGATACCGAATTCGATTGAGTTCGGCTCCGACGTATCGTTTTGCGGCGGTCTCGCGGCCATCGAACGTGTATAGGATGTCCCGCATGGAAAAACCCCCGACCTTCGGTGATATCGCCGGTGAGCGCCGGGAGACCGGACGAGCGGTCGCGGTCGCCACCGTTGGGGTTAACCTCGCCGGGTGCCACGGTCGAGCCATGACCGAGTACACGACGGTCTCGATCCCGAAGGAGTTGGCCGCTCGCGTCGACGACACCATCGAGGGAACCACCTTCTCGAGCACGAGCGATCTCGTTCGATTCCTCCTGCGCAGTATCGTCATCCAGCACGAGCGCTCCGGCGGCGACCTCTCGGAGGCCGAGTTCCAAGAGATAGCGGAACAGCTCACTGACCTCGGGTACCTGCGATGACATCCTCCCCGCCGTGAACGACAGGGTTTCCTCTCGCTGGTGGTATCGACTACCGAACCACGGAGGCAACTTTCGGGTTCGTATGCTCCTCGTTGGGACGGTGAGAGCGTGGTAACTCCGACCATTCGTGGTCGTCCCACTTGAGGCATACAGGCCGTGCCATCGGCCTTGCTACGTCGGTCTGCCGTTGACGAGACACAGCGTGTCTCGTTCGCCAATCAGAACGTTCTGAGTTCTGATGACGTCTCAGGAACGTCTTGGACGCGACGAGGTCTGCGTGGCCCTCGAAGCCACACTCGCACGTCAGCGTGTCTCGGTGTCGCGTTGTCCGGTCGGCCGACCCGCAGTTCGGACACGTCTGCGACGTCCATGCCTCCGAACGCACTTCGACCGTGATACCGTACTCTTCGGCGGTGTGTGTGAGTCGGTTGATGAACCGCCGAAACGCCCAGAAGTTGTGTGTCTTCTCGTTCGCCTGGACGGACCAGCTCGTTTCGAGAACGTCCGTCAGGTCGCCCACGTACACGGTCTCCACACCTTCGTCGTAGAGACGTTCGACGAGGTCGCGAGCGAGCGCGTCTTGAGCGTGGTCTCGCCGTCGCGTCCGACGCCGATACAGTCGGTCGATTCGGTTGCTTGACCGCCGCTGGTCGTCCAGTTTGGACTGCAGACGCGCTATCTCGCGCGTCGTCTCGCGGAAACGCTCGAACAGGTCGCGTCCTTCGTAGAGGTACTGCTGGCCGGTCGTCGTGCTGCACGCGACGAGGTTGTTCACACCGATGTCCAGAGCGGCTTCTTCCGAAGCCAGTGGTTGTGCCAGCCGAGAAGTGTCGATAGTGACGGGCTGAAAGGCCCTGAACTCGTTTGAATCTTCGTCGTGATACAGTTCTAACCGACCTTGTTTGTCGTACTCTTTCCAGTTCGGGTCGCCCCGAACTTCGAGTCGAAGGCGCTCGTGGTATCCAAGCCCGTACTCGTCTTTCAGGTCTTGACCAACGAGAATCTCAAGACGAGAGTATTCCCCCCATTCGACCGAGTACGACGTGTTCCGGATGTACGTACGGAGCTCGCGGTCGTCGCCGCTCCCCCAGAAGCCGGGTTTGCCATTGGCTTCGCCCTTCTCTTGGAGTGCGAAGAACGACCGCCACGCTTCGCGGTTCTTCCGCTCGATTTGCTGGACAGTGGACGCACCGAGCGTCCCGCCGTAGCGTCCGCGGTACTCGCTGATGTCCCAGACGTCGGCGTCGGGGTTGGCGTAGTTCTCGCGGCGCTCGTAGTTAATTTCGTTCCAGAGAGCGGCAGAAGCGTCCAACAGGTGTCGAAGTAACTCCTCGTCCTTCTTGGAGCGAGGGCGTACGACGAACTCGTTGGTGCGCTTCATCAACAGGACGTTGTATCCGAAGACTAATTTATGTTTGGAATTTGTATGTATGCATGGCGAAGAACATCCACGTTGTCGTCGACGACGACGTGCATGAACGGTTGAGTCGAATTAAGAACGACCACGGCCTGACGTGGGAGGGAATGTTGCTTCACGCAGCGAATGACTTGGATACCACGGAGTGAGCGTCGTTCGTGAGAATCGCCCCAGTTGTCGGATTCACGCCCACCCTGAAGGGCGGGACTCCCTCCTTGATTAGGTAGTCGGCCGGAGACGGTCGGCTCAGTCGAGTTCTTCTCGCGGTGGTTCGGCGTCGACTACGGCGAGTTCCAACTTCCGACCGGCGCGGTCGAAGGCGGCGAGCGTCCGCCGCTCCCACGGGGGGACGGCGAGGAGCACCACGGCCGCGAGGTCGTCGCGTTCCGTGAGCTCGAACGGTCCCTGCGGGTGGGTGAGAAACCGAGCGCGGCCGCGCCCGGCGGGCGTTCCGAGGTCCATCCCGAAGACGGCGCTCACGGACTGGCCGGCCTCGGCCATGTAGAAGTGAGTGAGTACCGGCGTCTCCGGGTCGACCCCGAGGTCGGCGTCGAACTGGCCCGCTGGCGTCGGTGCGAGGACGAGGTTCACCGACGACGGCTCGGCGTCTTCGGCCATGTCGAGAAGCAGGTCGACGAGTCCTCGGGTGACGTGAACCCGTCGCCGTTCGGTCTCGGTCTCGGTCTCGGTCTCGGTCTCGGTGGTTTCCCCGTCGGTCGTGCGGTCGGGCGTCGGCTCCGCACCGGAGAGATGCTCGTCGCCGGGGGTGGTCGTATCGTCGGGCATCAGTTCGAGAGCATCGAGGTGAACGCCCGGGCGTAGGCGCTCGGGAGGTTTCGCCGGGCGTTTCCGAGTGCGGTTCGAAGCTCGTCGCCCGCGTTCACGGGCACGCCAGCGCCGTGACCGACGAGTAGCCGTTCGGGGTCGTAGCGCGAGAGCACGCGCCGCGGCGGGAACGGCCGGAGCATCGGGTGGACGCCGAGGTGCTCGCCGCGGGCGCAGAAGTAGTCCACAGTGCCGACCGACTCGGGGACGACGAGCAGGTCGTAGTCCTCGTGGTAGAAGCCGACTTCCTGCCACGGCGGGAGAGAGCGGTCGACGAGGCGGAACGCCTCGAAGCCCGAGTCGGCGAGGTCGGCCCCGAAGCGCTCGACGGTCGCGTCGAGTTCGTCGGCGACGCCGGTCATCCACGAGGCGACGTAGACGGGGGCCTCGTGGCGGTTGGCGATGGCCGCCGAGTCGCGCTTGTGTCGGTCGAGGCCGACGACGACGCCGGCCACGTCGCCGAACTCGGCGAACAGGTCGTCGATACCGGGGGCATCGACGGGGTCGAACACCCACACGTCGCCGTCGACGGCGACGGCGTGGCTGGCGCGCTGCATGGTCTCGTCGGGGTGTGCGAGCCAGCCGACGCCGTGGTCCCATCGGTCGATTTCGCGGAGTTCGGCGGTGCCGCGTCCTTTCATTGGCATGCCAGTATCCTGGCGCGCGCGCCGGATAAGGGCTCTCCCCGCGGCCGATGCACCCGGTTGTCGTGTTCTGTGTCGGCGGTACGTCGGGTCGTCGGCGGCGGTACGTCGGGTCGACCGAGGGGGCTGGACTCGCCTCGGTCCGTCAGAGGTCGTCCGTGTTGATGTCCACGCCCGGTGGGGAGACGATGAGGAACTTCCGGAAGTGCATCAGCTGGCCGCCCATGTCTTTGACGTCGCGTGCGAAGCCCGACGCGAGCTTGTTGAGGTCGCCTTCGATGGCGAGAAAGAGGACGTTTCCGTGGGCGACGGACTGGACCCACTTTTCGGGCGGGGTCGAGTCGTCGAGGACGCCGAGGACGACATCGCCCTCGGCGTCGTCCTCGTCGAGGTGTTCTTCGGCCGTCTGCAAGTTGAGATTGAAATCGCCCATACCCGCCCGGTTGTCGAGCGACGAGAAAAGGGTTCGGTCGGGCCGCGAGCCCGCCGTCGAGCACGCAACGAGAGTATTGCTATCATGTTTCATACGACAGTCGTGTTTCGATCCACGTTTGTCCAGTCGTCGGTGCGCGCACCGGGTACTAAATTTTGTTTCTAAACTCTATTTGGTTGTATTATCGTTCCGGGGCTATCGAACAGTGAGCGCATATATCAAGTCAACATATGTCATGATATAATATAAGGCCGTTTAGGTACCGCGATTACCCTCGAAAGTGGTTGTCACGCAACACCCCCTGAACGTTCGTGATACTGTCGGGGAGAAACGTTTAAATAGGAGTTCGAGCACGTGACTGACACGATGTCTCACAAAGACACGGAGGATTCGTCGGGTTCCCCGGCGGGTCGAGTTCTTCCAGGGCACATTAGCCCAACAATCTGAAATCGAAGACGTACGAATCTTCGACACGACGCTCCGCGACGGCGAACAGTCACCGCGAACCTCGTTCAGCTACGAGGAAAAGCGCGACATCGCCGAGACCCTCGACGACATGGGTACCCACGTCATCGAGGCGGGGTTCCCGGTGAACTCCGAGGCGGAGTTCGAGGCAGTCGCAGATATCGCTGCCTCGACGGACGCGACGACGTGCGGGTTGGCCCGCGTCGTCGACAAGGATATCGAAGCCGCGCTGGATTCCGGCGTGGACATGGTGCACACGTTCGTGAGCACCAGCGACGTCCAGTTGGCCGACTCGATGCACGCTTCCCGCGAGGAAGCCGTCGAGCGGGCCGTCCGCAGTGTCAAACACGTCCGCGACGCGGGCGTTGAAGTAATGTTCTCGCCGATGGACGCCACCCGGACGGACGAGGACTTCCTCATCGAAGTCGTCGAGGCCGTCTCCGAGGCGGGCGTCGATTGGATAAACCTGCCGGACACCTGCGGCGTGGCGACGCCGACTCGATTCGCCCGCATGGTGGCGACGGTCAGAGAACACACCGACGCGAGAATCGACGTGCACGCGCACGACGACTTCGGACTGGCGTCGGCGAACGCGATGGCCGGCTTCGAGGCCGGCGCCGCACAGGCGCAGGTGTCGGTCAACGGCATCGGCGAGCGCGCCGGCAACGCCGCCTACGAGGAGGTCGTCATGGCCGCCGAATCCCTCTACGGCGTCGACACCGGCATCGACACGACGAAGATAACCGAGCTGGCTCGCGTCGTCGAGGCGGCGTCCGACATCCCGGTCCCGGCGAACAAGCCGGTCGTCGGCCGCAACGCCTTCTCCCACGAGAGCGGCATCCACGCCGCCGGCGTCATCGAGAACGCCGACACCTTCGAACCGGGCGTCATGACCCCGGAGATGGTCGGCGCGACCCGCGAGTTCGTACTCGGTAAGCACACGGGGACGCACTCGGTACGCAAACGCCTCGCAGACATCGGGTTCGAGCCCTCGGACGCCGAGGTCCGGGAGGTCACCCGCCGCGTCAAAGACCACGGCGCGGAGAAAGAACGCGTCGACGACTCGACGCTCGAGGTGTTCGCCCGCGACGTGGGTGTCACCCACGAGGACGACACGGAGGAGGAGGTCCGCGCCTGATGGCGCCGGGCTGTGGCCCTACGGGGCGACCGCCCTGCACGCGTTCGACCTCCCACCGGGCGTGCAATCGTTGCCCGCCGCGAAAGCATTATTACCGACGGGACGGACGTGTTGCATACGATGACCTCGCACGACGAACACGCGGTTCGCGCGACCCCGGACGCCGGGGCCAGCGACGCCGCCGTCGGCGCGATTCGGTCGCTCATTATTGTAGGGGCATAGCCCCCTATCACACCATCTCTCCGTCCCGCGTATCCGCACCGTTTTCAGACACGTCCGCAGTCCCCACAATGGCGCACCAGCACCACACGCAGTCACCAGACAGTCCGTATCGACGACCGACCACACACCACGGAGCCCACACATGAGCGAACGAACCGCAGCCACGACCGACCCCGACGCGGCGGAAGCCGCCGACGATTCGACCGAGACGCAGACCGAGATTACCTCGGGTTCGACGTCAGTCGTCCGCGCCCTCGAAAACGCCGGCGTTGAGACCGCCTTCGGCGTGCAGGGCGGGGCGATAATGCCGATCTACGACGCGCTGTACCACTCTGACATCCGTCACATGACGATGGCCCACGAGCAGGGCGCGGCGCACGCGGCCGACGCGTACGGCGTCGTTCGCGGCGACCCCGGCGTCTGCCTCGCCACGTCCGGTCCGGGCGCGACGAACCTCGTGACCGGCATCGCCGACGCGAACATGGACTCCGACGCGGTGCTCGCGCTCACGGGGCAGGTCCCGTCCGACATGGTCGGCTCCGACGCGTTCCAAGAGACCGACACCACGGGCGTCACCGCGCCCATCACGAAGCACAACTACTTCGCCTCGTCGCCCGACACCGTCGGCGACACCGTCGGCGAGGCGTTCGCGCTCGCGGCGGAGGGCCGCCCCGGCCCGACGCTCGTCGACCTCCCGAAAGACGTCTCGCTCAACGAGACCGACCGCGAGCCGGGGCCGGCACAGCCGCCAGAGACGTGCCGCGCCCGCACCGACCCGGCCGACTCGGAGGTCGAGGCGGCCGCGCGGGCAATCGAGCGCGCGGAGAAACCGCTCTTGCTGTTCGGCGGCGGCGTGGTCAAGGCCGACGCGACCGAGGTCGCCCGGCAGTTCGCGACCGAACACCGGATTCCGGTCGTCACCACGATGCCCGGAATCGGCGCGATGCCGGAGGACCACGAACTCTGCCTGTCGTGGGCGGGGATGCACGGCACCGGCTACGCCAACATGGCCATCACGCACACCGACTGTCTCATCGCGGTCGGCACGCGGTTCGACGACCGCCTGACCGGCGGCATCGACACGTTCGCGCCCGAGGCGGAGGTCGTCCACATCGACATCGACCCGGCGGAAATCTCGAAGAACGTCCACGCGGACTACCCGGTCGTCGGCGACGCCGGCCGCGCCATCGAGCGCGTCGACGCCGAACTGGACGAGGCCCCCGACGCGCGCGAGTGGGTCGACCAGTGTCTCGCGTGGAAAGACGACTACCCGATGGACTACGCGGCCCCGGACAACGAGCCGTTGAAGCCGCAGTTCGTCGTCGAGGCGCTCGACGAGGCCACGCCCGACGAGACCATCGTCACGAGTGGCGTCGGCCAGCACCAGATGTGGGCCGCCCAGTACTGGACGTTCACCGAGCCGCGGCGGTGGGTCTCATCCCACGGGCTCGGCACGATGGGCTACGGCCTGCCCGCCGCAATCGGCGCGCGGGTCGCGGCCGACGACGACGAGACGGTCGTCTGCGTCGACGGCGACGCCTCGTTCCTGATGACGATTCAGGAGCTGTCGGTCGCCGTCCGCGAGAACCTCGACATCACGGTCGCCATCCTGAACAACGAGTACATCGGGATGGTCCGCCAGTGGCAGGACGCCTTCTTCGAGGGCCGACGCATGGCCGCCGGCTACGACTGGTGTCCCCAGTTCGACAAGCTCGCCGAGGCGTTCGGCGCGCGCGGCTGGACCGTCGACTCCTACGAGGAGGTTCCCGACGCCATCGAGGAAGCGCTCGCGTACGACGGCCCCTCGGTCATCGACTTCCACGTCGACCCGGCGGAGAACGTCTACCCGATGGTCTCCTCGGGCGGCGCGAACGGCAGATTCGCACTCTCGGAGGACCAGTTATGAGCGACAATCGGACAGGACTGCAGGGCCCCGCGCCCGACGAGCGGCCACACCCCGACGGCCGCCGCAACGCGCAGGGCATCCGCATCGACCCCGAAGCGGAATCGGAACACGAACCGCGGCGCGCGGTCTTTTCGGCCATCGTCGAGGACGAACCCGGCGTGCTCTCGCGCGTCGCCGGCCTCGCCGCCCGCCGTCAGTTCAACATCGAGAGCCTCACCGTCGGCCCGACGACGGTCGACGGCCACTCCCGCATCACGATGGTCGTCGAGGAGCCCGAACCGGGCATCGACCAGATCGAAAAACAGCTCGCGAAGCTCAAGCCCGTCATCTCCGTCGGCGAGCTGGACGACGACGCCGTTCGCGCGGAGCTCGTCCTCCTGAAGGTCCGCGGCGAGGACCCCGACAAGGTCCACGCCATCACGGAGATGTACGACGGCCGCACGCTCGACGCCGGCCCCGAGACCATCACGGTCCAACTCTCCGGCGACGAGCGGAAGATAGACGACGCCGTGGACGCGTTCCGGCGGTTCGGTATCATCGAAATCGCCCGGACCGGCCAGACCTCGCTCGCCCACGGCTCGAAGAAGACCGTCCCCGGAGAGGAACCCGGAACCTCCGGCGAACCCACCAAACCCAACACCAACACGCAATGACAGAACTCACCACGGAAGTTTACTACGACGACGACGCCGACCGCTCCCAAATCGACGACAAGACCGTAGCCGTCATCGGCTACGGCAGTCAGGGCCACGCCCACGCCCAGAACCTCGCCGACAGCGGGGTCGACGTGGTCGTCGGCCTCCGCGCCGGCTCGTCGTCCCGCGACGCCGCGGAAGCCGACGGCCTCCGCGTCAAAGAGCCGGCCGCGGCGGCCGCCGAGGGCGACATCGTCTCGGTGCTCGTCCCCGACACCGTCCAGCCGGCGGTGTTCGAGGAGATTCGCGACTCCCTCGACGCCGGCGACACGCTCCAGTTCGCCCACGGCTTCAACATCCACTACAACCAGATTCGCCCCCCGGAAGACGTCGACGTGACGATGGTCGCGCCGAAGTCGCCGGGCCACCTCGTCCGCCGTAACTACGAGGCGAACGAGGGGACACCGGGTCTCATCGCCGTCTATCAGGACGTGACGGGCGACGCTAAGGAAGAGGCGCTGGCGTACGCACACGGCCTCGGATGCACCCGCGCGGGCGTCATCGAGACGACGTTCCAAGAGGAGACCGAGACCGACCTGTTCGGCGAGCAGGCCGTCCTCTGCGGCGGCGTCACCTCGCTGGTCAAGCAGGGCTACGAGACGCTCGTCGACGCAGGCTACTCCCCCGAGATGGCCTACTTCGAGTGCCTGAACGAACTGAAGCTCATCGTCGACCTGATGTACGAAGGCGGGCTCGGCGAGATGTGGCACTCAGTCTCCGACACCGCCGAGTTCGGCGGGCTGACTCGCGGCGACCGCGTCGTCGACGAGCACGCCCGCGAGAACATGGAGGAGATTCTGGAGGAGGTCCAGGACGGCACCTTCGCCCGCGAGTGGATTCTGGAGAATCAGGCGGGCCGGCCGTCGTACTCCCAGCTCAAGGACGCAGAGGAGAACCACCACATCGAACAGGTCGGCGAGCCGCTTCGCGACCTGTTCGCGTGGGCCGACGAGGAAGACGAGGCGGACGCGGAGAAAGCCGAAGCGCCGGCGGACGACTGAACACGACACCAATGACACGCGACGACACGACAGACCGAATGCGAGACATCAGCCACACGAACCCCTATACGGACGAGACGTTCACCACGGTCTACGAGCGCGGTCCGGCCGTCACCGACGGCGGTCGGAGCGACGCGACGCCCGCGGCGACGGACGCGACCGAGACGGA
>Ga0207720_100235_pt1 | contig 47644 bp, 35 predicted proteins | sample A23P2SouthBayCA_2_FD_187751 | JGI IMG/M metagenome (GOLD analysis project Ga0207720, IMG submission 187751) | Aerobic enrichment media microbial communities from Eden Landing Ponds, California, USA - A23 E3 (2) (SPAdes) | ecosystem: Environmental > Aquatic > Marine > Unclassified | place... | reverse complement strand
CGCGGCTTCGGTGCTCATCCCTCGCACGACGCCGTCTCGTGTCCTCACTGTCGTTCGGCACACTCGACGGCGCGCGCCACCGCCGGTGATAACTATAACGAGACACCGATCACTCCCACACGGATCGCTGTACGGCCCGGGAAACGGCGAAGGCGTCAGTCTTTACTCGGCGTCGGTCGAGCCATCGGCCATGGTCGCGGTGTTGCTCGCCGTCGGGGTCGCGGTCGCGGTGTTCGTCGGGTTCAACATCGGGGGATCCTCGACGGGCGTCGCCTTCGGCCCGGCGGTGGGGAGCGAGACGGTCTCGAAGACGACGGCGGCGGCCCTGATGACCGTTTTCGCCCTGCTGGGCGGGGCGACCGTCGGGACGAACGTCGTCGAGACGATGGGCGGCGATATCGTTCCCCGGAGCCAGTTCACGCTCGCGGCCAGCGTCGCCGTCCTGTTTTTCGTCGGGTTCGCCCTGCTCGTCTCGAACCTCTTTGGCGTGCCCGCCTCGACCTCGATGACGGCCGTCGGCGCCATCGCGGGGCTGGGTGTCGCGACCGACACGATAGACTGGGGCGTCATGGGCGAGATCGTCACCTGGTGGCTGGTCGCGCCCGTCCTCGCGTTCTGGGTCTGTGCCGTCATCGGCCGATATCTCTACCCCCACCTGGAGGCGCGGTTCGCGCTGGAGACGCCGGGTCCCGACCCCTCTCGCCGCGAACGCGTCGGGGGCGTTCTCGTCGTCGTGATCGGCTGTTACATGGCGTTCTCGGCGGGCGCGTCGAACGTCGCCAACGCCGTCGCGCCACTGGTCGGTAGCGGCGAGATCGGGCTCTACCCCGGCGTCTTCCTCGCCGCCGGCGCCATCGGGCTGGGCGCGTTTACCATCGCTCGCCGGACTCTCGACACCGTCGGCAACGACCTGACCGAACTGCCGATCCTCGCGGCGCTCGTCGTCGAAGTCGTCAGCGCGAGCATTATCACCGGTCTCTCGCGGATCGGGATTCCCGCCAGTCTCGCCGTTTCGGCGACGATGTGTATCGTCGGCCTCGGCTGGGGTCGGGCCACGCGGACGACGCGGTTGGCCGACGCCGCGGACATGGCCGTCAGCGGCCCCGACAGGGGTGACGGGAGCGCTGTCTCCGACCGGGGGGACGGGAGCGCCATCGCCGAGGACGCGCCCGACGGCGGGGGTGCCGACGAGACGAAATCCGATTTCGAGGTCGAGCCGGCGACCTCGCAGCGCCCGCCGGCGCCGGCGGATGTCCCGAAGATCGGCGAGAAAGACCCGGACGAATCGACGGCCGCCGACCTGTTCGACCCGCAGGCGACCGGCCGGGTCGTCGTCCTCTGGATCCTCACCCCCTCGGTGTCCGCGCTCGCATCGTATCTCGTCTTCCGATTCCTCCCGATCCCCTGACCGGCGGTGAGTCGCTGACGCTCTTCGGCAAAATTCGCTGACTCACACACTCGCCGCGAGAACCGTTCGAAAGAGCGGTCGCTCGCGACCGCGGGTATCGGCCTACCGTTCGCGACTGCAGGTATCGACTTACCGCTCGTCGGCGCCGACGAACTCCAGGTCCTCGGGACCGGTGTACCGGGCACGCGGGCGGATCAGGCGATTGTCCTCGACGTACTCGACCGCGTGAGCGATCCAGCCGCTGGCCCGGGACATGGCGAAGATGGGGGTGTAGATGTCGATCGGGATGCCCATCTGGTAGTAGGTCGACGCGGAGTAGAAGTCGACGTTGGGGGCCAGGCCCTTCTCGTCGGCCATGAACTCCTCGATTTCCGTGGAGTACTCGTACCAGCGCAGGTCGCCAGCGGCCTCGCCGAGTTCCTTCGAGCGCTCGCCGAGGATCTTCGCGCGGGGGTCCTTGACGTTGTAGACGCGGTGGCCGAACCCGGAGATGCGTCGCCCCTCGTCTAAGGCGTTCTCGACCCAGCCGACGGGGTCGCGGTCGCTCCCGTCGACCTCTTTGAGCATCTCCATGACGTCCTGGTTGGCGCCGCCGTGGAGCGGCCCCTTCAGCGTCCCGATGGCGGAAGTGACCGCGCTGTGCAGGTCCGACATCGTGGAGGCGGTGACCATCGCCGAGAACGTCGAGGCGTTGATCCCGTGGTCGGCGTGGAGCACCAGGGCCATGTCGAACGTCTCCGCGAGGACCTCGTCGGGTTCCTCGTCGTTGAGCATGTAGAGGAAGTTCGCGGCGTGACCCAGGTCATCGCGGGGGGCGACGGGGTCGTTGCCCTCGCGCAGGCGGGCGAACGCGGCGAGGACGGTCGGGATCTTGGCCGTGATGCGCCGACCCTTGCGGAGCGCGGCCTCGGTGTCCGTGGCGGGGGCGTCGGCGTCGGCGTCGTAGGCCGAGAGCATCGACACCGCGGTCCGGAGCGCGGCCATCGGGTTCTCGTCGGCCTCGGCCAGATCCGCCACCGCGGCGAGGACATCCTCGTCGACGGCGCGTTCGGCGACCATCGACTCCTCGAAGGCCGCCAGTTCCTCGCCGTCCGGGAGGTGGCCGTGCCAGAGGAGGTAGATGACCTCCTCGAAGCTCGCGCCGCGCGCGAGGTCTTCGATGGTGTACCCGCGGTAGACGAGTTCGCCCTCGTCGCCGTCGATCTTGCTGAGTCCCGACTCGGCGACCAGCACGCCCTCGAGCCCTTTCTGAAGCTCGTCAGTCATACCATCACGATAGTTTTGGCCCGGTCAAAAGGGTTACCGTTCGTCTGTGAACGTGTACCCAATAACGGAACGTCTTTCCATCCGAACGTACAGCCGTCGCCGGTCGAACCGAACTGTTTCGGCCGCGTGTCGAACGCGTCTGACAGTTCTGCCGGGCGAGGCGCCCGGCGTCTCGCACACCACCCGGCGTCTCGCGCACCGCTCGGAGATTCGGCGAACCGCCCAGAGGTTCCGCGAACCGCCTAGAGGTCCCGTGAGAGGCGGACCGCGCGCCCGAGCGTCAGGAAGAAAGCGACCAGTCCGGCCATCGAGAGCATGAGGACAAACGCGAGCGCGAGGTACCAGGCCATCGAGCGCGACGGCGAGTACGCGCCCGGGAACGAGACGAACACGAGCGCGGCGAAGGCAATCCCGGCGGCGACGCCCCACTTCGCGTTGCGCTTGACCCGCAACGCTTCCATGAAGACGACCTTTCCGCTTCGTTCATCGCCGGGCCCGCTTTCGAGATGGCGTTCGTCGGGCCCGTTTTCGAGGTGGCGTTCGTCGGACCCGCTTTCGAGGTGGCGTTCGTCGGGCCCGCTTTCGAGGTGGCGTTCGTCGGGTGTGCGTCCGAGGTGGTCCTCGTCGGGCCCGCTTTCGAGATGGTCCTCGTCGGACGGCCGACCGTCGACCATGTTCGGGCTACGGGGACGAGGGGCAAAGTCGCGTCGATCGGATGCGGCGGCGACGAGCGTGGCCGAGCGAGGGGCGTCGGACGCGACATATCGAACCGCTAAAGACGGGGCAGTCCCGCAGTAGGGGTAATGACGACGCTGGGGACGGCAGAGGCGGCGCCCGGCGAGGCCGACACCGGCCGACTGTACGTCGGCCAGACACGCGACGGTACCGAGGTCGGCCTCCCGGTCGCCGTGATAAATGGCGCCGCCGACGGCCAGACGCTCTACGTGCAGGCCGTCAGCGACGGCGACGAACTCAACGGGCTGGGCGTGGTCCAGCGGGTCGTCCCGCGACTGGACCCGGCCGAGATCGCCGGCACGGTCCTTGTCGTCGGGATCGTCAACTACCACGCCTTCCAGGTGGCCGAACACCGCAATCCCGTCGACGACACGAAGATGAACCGCGCCTATCCCGGCGACGAGTCGGGCACCTCCACCGAGCGCATCGCCGCCGCCACCTTCGAAGCGGCGACCCGCGCGGACCTGATCCTCGACCTGCACCAGGGGTCGACCTCGCGGATGATCGAGGAGTGTCGCGTCCGCTGTGGCAAGCGCCACCGCCTCCACGACGCGTGTCTCGAACTCGCGAAGGTCTTTGGCTGTGGCCACGTCCTCGACCAGAAAGGCCCCGACGGCCAACTGGCGCGCGCGGCTCCCGACGACGGTGTTCCCACCATCGACCCCGAACTTGGGGGATGCGTGGGCTGGGACGCCGAGTCCATCCAGGTCGGCGTCGAGGGCGTGTTCAACGTCCTCCGGTACTACGGCTTCCTCGAGGGCGACGCCGACGTGAGCCCGCAGACCCGCGCCAGCGGCTTCGAACAGTACGGCGCTCCCACCGGCGGCCTCGTCGATGTCCAGCCCGACCTCGGCGAGCGGGTCTCCGCGGGCGAGACGCTCTTCGAGATCACCGACCCCTTCGGTTCGGTCGAAGCCGAGGTCACCGCCGACTCCAGCGGCGTGTTCTGGCGCGCCCGCCGGCTTCCCCAGGTCGCCACCGGCGAGTACGTCTGTTCGGTCGGGACCGACGTGGACAGTTACTAGACCACCTTTTTTCGTCGTCGGGTGTCCTCGGCCGCTTCGCGGCCTGCGGGCACCCGACGACAAAAAAGCTGGACCAAAAAAAGGCGCGAGCGCGGAGCGCTCGCGTGAACCGCGCGCCTACGGCGCGCGGATGCCGTGACATGGCTATTTCGGCGGTTTTGATCGTTTTACGCGTGCAGAGCCGCTGTGTCTCTATGCGAGAACCCACTCGTAGCTCTCGGTCATCTCGACGGCGTCGGTCTCGCCCATGTCGAGCGGTTCGAGATCCGTGGCCGCGTCGTAGTGCTCACGGACGATCTCGGCGACGAGTCGACCGTCCTTGTCAACCGACCACCGCAGCCGATCACCGGGTTCGAGGTCCAGATCCTCGCGGACGGCCGCCGGGATCGTGACCGCATAGCTCCGGTTGACCGTCGTCTCGTCTTCAGCAGCCATGTACGTAACTACCGGACCCACCCGGATAACAATTACCCCGGTAATTGCCCACGGTCGTGGACGAGAATCCTCGGCTCTTGTTCCGAGACTCGATTCAGTCCCGCCGTTCCCACGTCTCGACGGTGAAGTTCTCGTAGCTCTCGGTGTCGACCAGCGCCCAGTCATCCTCGTCGAACGCCGGGTAGAACGCATCGCCCTCGTACTCGCCGGGGACGCGGGTCAGAACCATCCGGTCGAGGTGGGGCTGAAACAGGTCGTAGATGCCGCCGCCGCCGAGGACGTAGGCCCGTTCGGCGCCCAGCGACGCCGCTATCTCGATGGCCTCTGCCACGTCGGCGGCGTGGTGGGCCGTCTCGACATCGAACTCACGTTCGGTTCGGCTGAGAACGATCTGTGCCGTGCCGGGGAGGTCCTCAAACATCTCGAAGGTTCTGCGGCCGAAGATGACGGGCTCGTCGGCGACGAGCGCGCGGTACTGCTTTTTGTCCTCGGGGAGGTCCCACGGCACCGCGTCTCCGCTCCCGATGACGCGGTTCTCGGCGAGCGCGGCGACCGAAACGAGTTCCATACGCACGATTGGGGCAGGCGGCTATTAACCGGTCGTGTTCGGGTCCGTCGTGGCCCGTGTCGGTGGTTCCAGTTCGTCGTTGCGGACCGGTCAGTCGGTCGGCTCCGAGGACACTTCGGTGTCGCCGCTCTCGCCACTGCCGCGGGCGTCCATCATCTCTGCGGCCTTGCTCGCCCAGTCGCCGCGAGCGAACCCCCACGCGACGACGACCAGCGCCCAGACCCACTGGAGTGCGACTCCGGCGTAGACGCCGACGACGCCCCAACCGAGCACGACACTGGCCAGGTACGAAAAGCCCAACAGGAACCCGAATAGCCCGGTCGTTCGGGCGAGAAACGGCGTTCTGGAGTCGCTACCACCCTGCAGTGCGCCGGCGAACACGAGGTAGACCGCGAGTGCTGGCGCCGCAAGACCGAACGCTCGGGTGAACCCGGTGGCGTATCTCATGGTGGTAGCGTCGTCGGTAAACAGGGTCGCGAACTCGCCCGCGCCGATTACGAGCGCGATGCCGACACCGCCGACAGTGACGAGCGCGAGCGCAGCGGTCGCCCAGCCCTGGAACCGCGCACCGTCGGCGTCGTCACGGCCGAGGCTCTGGCCGACGAGAATGCTCGAAGCGGTGTAGTAGCCGCGGGCGAGCGGACTCGTCACCTGCTGAGAGGCCCGCCGACCGATCTGGTACGCGGCGTTGAACTCGGTACCAAACCCGAGCAGGAGGGCGTTGAACGGGAACTCCGCGGCCGTCGAAACGAACCCCTCGACGACTTTCGGCACGCTCACCGCGAGCAACTGCTTGGCGATGACGATATCGCTCGGGAGCCGAAACGAAACCACCGTCCGCGAACTCGCCACCGCGCCGGTTAGCGCGAGGGCGGTCACTGAGTTTCCGACCGCCGTCGCGGCCCCCACGCCGACGATACCTAGCTGCGGGAACCCGAACAGTCCCAGTCCGAGGACGACCGACCCGACGATGTTCAACAGCGAGGAGACGACGTCGATGTACATCGGCGTCTTGGTGTTTCCAGTTCCCTGGAGAGCGCGCGCGCCGATCAGTGCGACGTGGCGGGCGGGCGCACTCAGGAGGATAATCGTCAGGTACGTCCCTCCCATCTGTGCGACGTCCTCCGGCGCGCCCAGCAGGGCGATGGCCTGTTCGCCGAACAGCAGTCCAAACACGGCGAACGGGATCCCGGTAACGGCCCCGAACACGAACGCCTGCGTGACCGCCTCGTCTCTGTTCGCCACGGCCTCGCCCGCGGTGTCCTGGCTGGAGAGGGCGATGGCGCCGACTCCGAAGCCGAGCCCTATCTGGAGCGGCAGGCGAGCGTACAGGTCCGCGAGGCCGACAGCGGCGACTGCGGCCGGCGAAAAGAAGCCGGTGACGAGGATGTCCGTCGTCCGCATGAGCGTCCGGAAGACGTGCTGGACCATCACCGGCCACGACAGGGCCAGCACCCGCCGCCAGACCGCCAGCCCGCGCTCCCGGACGCTCGCGTCCATACTCTCGCGTTGGGAACTTCGGGGATTGAAGCTACCGACCGCGGGGCGACCCCCGCTCGCTCCATTATCGAACACGTGCCGGAACCGGATTTTTATGCGGAAACGCCGGATCTGAGAGCATGGACAGCGACCGCGTCGATACCAGAAGTACGGTTTCAGGGGACCGAGCCACCATCCCGGCCCGGATCCGACAGGAGTTCGATATCGAGGAGGGTGACCGGCTCCAGTGGACGGTTGGTGACGACGGAGCGATCCGTGTCGAAGTGATCCACCAGCGACGGCGGACGTTTTCCGAGTTCGACGGGTACGAGGGCGACATCGACACGGATGTGACCGCAGCCCACGACGCGTGGGGTATCGAATAGCTACCGCAGGGGTATTGCTCTTGTACGGCTGATTTTCACTTTCACTCCGGATGGCTCGGGTTGAAGTGCAAGCGGGCCACAGGTACTAACGTCACACGCTCCCCGGTTTTCCCGTAGACCTAACTCGCGAGCGGCGCAACTTCCGGTATGCTCGATCTCGACAACGTCCTCGCGGCCCGCGAGCGGGTGGCCGAGACCTCCCGGCACACGCCTCTCGATTACTCGCACACCTTCTCGGCGATGACCGGGGCCGACGTGCACCTGAAACTCGAGACCTTTCAGCGGACGGGGTCGTTCAAGATCCGCGGCGCGACCAACCGCATCGCCACGCTCTCCGAGGCCGAACAGGACGCGGGCGTCGTCACCGCTTCAGCGGGGAACCACGCCCAGGGAGTCGCCCTCGCGGCCACCCGCATCGGCGTCGACGCGACCATCGTGATGCCCGCACACGCCCCCGTCTCGAAGGTCGAGGCCACCCGGAGCTACGGCGGGCGGGTCGTCCTCCACGGCGCCGACTACGACGAGGCCGCCGAGAAGGCCCACGAGATCGAACGCGCCGAGGGCCGCACCTACGTCCACGCCTTCGACGACGACTACGTGATGGCCGGCCAGGGCACCATCGGCCTCGAAGTCCTCGAGGACCTGCCCGGCGTGGAGACGCTCGTCGTCCCCATCGGCGGCGGCGGGCTCATCAGCGGCATCGCCACCGCAGTAAAAGCCAAAAAGCCCGACGTGCGCGTCGTCGGCGTCCAGGCCGAGGGCGCCGCCAGCGTCGCCCAGTCCCTCGAGAAGGGCGAGCGCGTCACCCGCGATAGCGTCGAGACCATCGCCGACGGCATCGCCACCCGCTCCGTCGGCGAGCGGACCTTCGATATCATCCGCGAGCGCGTCGACGAAGTCGTCACCGTCTCCGACGCCGAAATCGCCGTCGCGCTGACCACGCTCCTCGAACGCGGCAAGACCCTCGTCGAGGGCGCCGGCGCGGTCCCGCTGGCCGCCCTGCTCGAAGAGCGGTTCGACGTCGCCGACGACGAGACCATCGTCCCCTGTCTCTGCGGCGGCAACATCGACATGAACGTCCTGACCACGGTGATCATGCGCGGCCTCGTCGAGACCGGCCGCTATCTCCGACTCAAAACCGTGCTCAAGGACCGCCCCGGCGAACTCGAGCGCCTCGTCGAGGTCATCAGCGACCAGCGCGCGAACATCTACGCCATCGAGCACGACCGCACCTCGCGGGACCTGGCGATGAACGACGCCGAAGTCGAACTGGACCTGGAGACACGAGGACCGGATCACGCCGAGGACCTGCTCGCGGCGCTTCGGGAGGAAGGGTACGAGGTGGAGGTGCTGGTCTGAGGACTGGTCGACGGTAGAGCGTACGTCCGGGTGCCTGGGACACCAAGCAAGTGATCGTTTACTTTCACTCCGCTCGAAGTATCTTTAAGACAATCATGTCCGTGAGGCTGTACGCTATGGCACCGGAATGGGCCAGGTGGAGGCCGTAACCGAATGCGGATACTGACACGCCTTCGAGCGCGGGCCGACGCCGCCTACGACACCGCGTACCACCACAAGCTCCGCGGGCGGTTCTGGACGGCGCTTGAGGGCACCGACTACGAGGAATCGCACGACGAGAATCGACCGAAGGGATTCTGTTACTCCAATCCGTTCCCGCCGGGGGACATGCAGGAGGGTGACGAGCGGACGCTGCTCGTCGCCTCGCCCCACGAGGGCCTGCTCGCCCACGTCGCGGCGCACCTGCAGGACTTCCCGGAACTGAACGTCGGCGAGATGCCGTTCACCGTCGAGGACGTGAGCGCGCTCTCGCCCGACGTGGGTGAACCCGGAACGTCGGGCACCATCGAGACGGGGACGGGCGTGCTGGTCCGGATCCCGCCGTGGCGATTCGACGAGTACGGGATCGATGTCGACCACGACGAGGCGGAGTTCTGGCGGCCCGAGCATACCATGGAACCGTTCCGCAACCAGATTGAGGCGAACCTCGACAAGAAACACGGGCTGTTCTGCCCGGACTACCTGCCCGGGCCGTCCGACGTGGAGGGCGACCTCTTCGACGGATACGAACTGATCAAGACCTTCGCCATCCCGGTGACGCCGACGACCGGCGAGACGGAGACGTGGGTGTTGAGCAAGTGGCGCTTCGACTACACCGTCCGGAGCGACGACCACCGCCGACACCTGAACCTGGCGCTCGATGTCGGGATCGGCGAGCGGAACTCGCTCGGGTTCGGGTTCGTGAATATTACCGAACGGACTCGCCCGGGAGAGACTGAACTGGAGGGTGAGAATGCTTTCCCCTGAGGAGTTTCGAGACGAGTACCCGGAGGAGCGGCTAGCCGACGAGCTACCCGATTCTCCGATCGCGTCTCTCCGTGACATCCAGTACCTCTACGGGAAACTCTACACACTCGCGACCGCCGGCGGAGGAGACTACGCTCCGTATCTCACTCCCGACGCCGCGGGCGATCTCGTCGATACGGACCGTAGCCTGATCGTCGTCCGTGTCGATCTGTCGGATGACGATCCGCGGCTGGCAGACGACCGCTTCGGACCGATACGGGTGACCAGATATACCGACGAACTGGTCCGAAGCGTTGCTCACTGTAAGTATTCGGCCGCTGCGGGGATCGACCACAGTGTCACGCACCAGGCAGGTCGGAACAGTGGTCCCGAAAAGCTTGCTCGGTACGCCAAAGAACGGTTGTCGAAGTGGGCAACTGACGACGTAGTTCAGGAGGCCGCTGCCGAGCACGAGACCGGCTGGGTCATTGATGAACTTGCCGCGCTCGGAGAGAACGAGGAGGTACTCGACACCATCGAAAATGCGCTCGTCGCTGCGCTCGGTGGGGAGTCGACGACGGCACTGCTCACCGTGCAGGTAAAACTCGATTCTGACGGCGAGTACCTGTGGCCGGACGACCTCGACGTATTCATGGAAGCGATGCGCCAGCGGAAGCTCTCGAAGCTCGTCACCAAGAACAAAGCGTCCGATTCATCCGGAGATGCGACAGATCTGATCACCGGACAGCCAGCGCGTACGGTCGGTACCTCGGAGGACCCGCAGAACTACTACCTCGGCAAGCAACTGGAGAAGTTCCCAGGATTGGACATCGAGGAAGCGTGGCGAACGCATCCAATCTCCGAAGACGCCGCGGTGACGGTGATGAACGCCGGAACGTTCGTCGAGGCCTGTACGTACCGGACCTTCGGTGCGAAGGTGTACTATCTGCCGTACTTTTTCGGTCGACCGAGCCCGGAGAATGCACGCAATCTGTACACGATACTCTACAATGCCGCGACAAAGGATGACGATTCGACGCCTGTAGAGGACACGTACGACGAGCGAAAGGGTGTCCCGGACGAGGAAGACAATCTCCGGTTTTACGTTTCGGCGGTGATGCCTCACCAGATGTCGCGGTACGATGTCTTTGGTGAGACGATGAACGGTCGTTTACTTTATCCGCGGGACCTCGGACTCGCACATAACCGTCTCGTGGCTAACGCCGCGGCGTTCAATTCGACGACTAGCTGGACGGCACCGCTACCGAAAAACGAGAACTGGGGACTCCTTACCCCTGACGACGGACGACTCCACTCTATCTCGACGGGCTGGTACTTCTATCAGACGTTTGCAGAACGTGATGACACTGACGCTGACGCCGACGACCCCCGGATCGAGGCACTCGTTAGTGTGTTGAGTGGCGATGCGATTGCCGTCGACACGCTTCTCAAGGAGTACGTTGACCGGATTATGGCCGACGAGGATGATTCGGACGTTGAGGAATTCCCCTCGTTCCGCGTCGCCGGACAGTTTGCACAGCTCTGTGCGCTTGCGACTGATGATTTGAATCTCTTGACGACGACTGACCAGGACAAGAAACCGATCACACGTGCACCAAGGTACGACGAACATACGATGACTTCAATGGAAGACATACTTATCGCGGACGGCGGCGATCCCGCCGCGGCGAAACTCGAATCGTTCATCGAAGACACACCAGCTCTCGCTCACGATGAGGCGGCGTCGATCAACGACCAGCGCCGTGGGGCGTTCCTGCTTGGCGCGCTCGTCGGCGAAGTCGGGAGTTACCAGGGTTACAGCGAAGATCGATCGACGACGCTGATCGATCAGTTCCCGGTCAAATCCGTAACGCGGTCGCGTGTGAAAAAGATCACGCAGGAGACGATCGGGAAGACAATCACCTACACCAGAAGCGAAGACCGGACGATCACGCTGTTCGAGCACGTTGTCGACGAACTTCGCGAGACGATCCTGCAACCGGACCCCGACGACTGGGAGATCGACACTGATGATCTCCGGTTCTACTACGCGCTCGGCGTCACGTACGGTATGAACGACCACCCCGACTGGAACGAGACAGAAACCGACGATACCGAGGAGGAAATTTAATATGACTGATCAGAAAAACACCGTCCAGAACCGCTCCGAAATCGTATTCCTGTACGACGCTGTCGATGCGAATCCGAATGGGAACCCCCTGAGCGGGGCGAACCGTCCGCGGATCGACCCACAGACCCAACAGGCAATTGTCACGGACGTCCGGCTGAAACGGTACCTCCGTGATCAACTCGACGACGACGGTCATGGTGTCTATATCCGCAACGTCCAGGAGGGGGGTGAACAGTACACCCGGGCGAAGCTTATCGAGGATCGATTGAAGGCAGTCGAACCGGACGACTACGATCTCGACGACGAGGACGAAGCGGAGGAGTTCCGCGAGGCTGTCTTCGGTGAGTTCCTCGACAACAGTGTCGATGTCCGGTACTTCGGTGCGACGATGTCGGTCAACACCGACGACCGTTACGCCGAACATCTCCCGGATCATTTCACCGGTCCAGTTCAATTCTCTCCAGGGAAATCAATGCATGCGGTCAACGAAAACGAGGAGTACGATAGTCTGACGAGCGTTATCGCCACACAAGAAGGTAAGGAACAAGGCGGGTTCGACCTCGATGACCACCGTATCCAGTACGCACTCATCCGTTTCCATGGACTCGTCGACGAACACGGGGCTGCGGATACGAAACTCATGACTTCGGACATCGAACGACTCGACACCCTCTGCTGGCGCGCTATCAAGAACCAGACGATCAGCCGGAGCAAGGTCGGACAGGAGCCACGTTTGTACTGTCGAGTGGAATACGCCGACGAGAGCTATCATCTCGGCGGCCTTGACAAGGACCTCGAACTCGATACGGAACGATCGGACTCGGCCGAGGAACTCCGCAACGTGCGTGACCTGACAGTGGCCGTGGATCGGTTCGTCGATCGATTGTCCGGGGCTTCAGAACAGGTCGAACAGATTCGAGTCGTCGCGAGCGACGTTCTGGAGTTTTCGCTGGATGGCAACGCGGGAGGTCCGCAATTTCTCTACGACGCGCTCGATGACGCGCTCGAGTCTGGTTCCGTCGACATCGTCGACGTATACGACGAACATACCGAGACGCTTCCGAGTGACAGCGGCGTGTGACCATGGAGCAAGAATCGCTCGGCGAGTGGTCCGGTACCGACGAAACGAACTCCAAACTCCCGGATCGGTGCCTCTCGTTTACTGTTCGGGGTCCCTGGGGACATTTCCGTCGCGTCGAAGGGAACATCGTGAAACAGACGTATCGCATCATCCCTCGGACGACGGTTGCCGGTCTGATAGCGGCAGTGTTGGGCATCGGTCGCGATCAGTACTACGACCTGTTCGGCCCGGATGTCTCAGCAATCTCGATCGAGCCGGTGGCGGAGCTCCGGACACTCAATATGCCGATGAATACGCTATCGACCGCTGATGGAGACCTGCAGTCGCTCAACCCGCGGGGGAAAATCAGCGTGAAAATTCCCGATCCCGGAAACCTCAGACAACAGCACAACTACGAGGTGCTCGTCGATCCGGCATATCGGATCGATGTCGCGCTCGCCGCCGAGGATCACTATCGCCGCCTCCGCGAAGCGCTCGCGGCCGGGCGTTCGCACTACGTCCCTAGCCTCGGTCTCTCCGAGCACCTAGCCCAAATCGAGTACCACGGTGAATTCGAGATCGAGTCCGGAGCGAGTGGGAAACGTGTCTCCGTTGATTCGGCGGTTCCGGACGCGGTTGACGACGTGATTCTCAGTCCCAACACTCGCTGCCAGATCGAGGAATCGCCGGCGTTTATGACAACCGACTCCGGGGGGCGGACGACGACAGCGTTCACGGCCTACACGTACAATCCCGACGCTCGGTCGCTGGATGTCCGGAATGTCAAGCCGGCACGCGTGGACGGTAGAAACGTGGTGTTCGTCTGAGATGGACTGCCCGTACTCTCACCCGCCGGACAATGGCAGAGAAGGCGTATATCTCACGGATCATCTCGAAGACGTGGCCCAGCGGGTGGAGTATATCGTCCCCAACACTGCGACGACTCCTGCGGGAGAATCTATCCGCGAGGTCGTCAAAACGCTCGCGTATGTCCACGACTTCGGGAAGGCGACGACATATTTCCAGCAGTATATCGGTACATTAGAGGGTACACCACCGAATCAAGAGCGATATCGGTATCATGCGCCGATAGGTTCGTTCGCAGCGTACTACGCGCTAAATGCTCGCGGGTTCGAAACCGAAACGTGTCTCGCCGGCTTCGTCGCCGTGGCGAAACACCACGGTCAACTCCCCGACGTAGCCGAATACGTGTACGAACGGGCACATCGTCGCGACGGAGTCGCCCAACAGGACCCGAACCCCGCGGAGAAACAACAGAACGCGATCGCGAAGCAGATGCAGAATATCGACAATAACTTCAAGAGGACGGCAACTGAGGTATTCCGAGACGCCACTGATAGTGCCGGAAGTTGGACGGAATTCTATAGCGGATTTGTCGGTCTCCTCGGCGAGATTGAAGACACGGTCGCGACGACCGGAACGACTCCCGGAGTCCGAGAGGACGCACTCTCTGACTCGTGCTACGCGCTCGTTCTCCAGTGCTGGAGCGCGCTCGTTCTCGCCGACAAGACGAGTGCGGCGCGCGCGCCGAGCGACGAGCGGGTGTACGAAGCAGAGCGGCCGTCGGCTGAGAGGCTGACGCAATACGTTCGAGATCTCGAGTCAGGAGTGACTGCCGATCGAAACGGGAGCCGCAGCCAACGACTCAATTACTTCCGATCACGAGCGCGACAGACCGTCCTCAATAACGTTACAACAGTCGTGGAAAACGGCGGCGGAGTCGCGACGCTGACGCTCCCCACGGGGATGGGAAAGACGCTGACGGGTCTCAGTGCCGCGTTCGAACTCCGAGACAGACTTGAAGGGGAACGCGTCGTGTATGCGCTTCCGTTTACCAGCATCATCGATCAAGTCGTTGACGAAGTTACGGAGATTTACCGGACGGATACTGCGGGCCGCCTGCTCACTGCCCACCATCACCTTGAGGAGACTGAAATCCGAGACGATACGGGAGACAGGGGTGCCGACGAAGCGGACCGCGATGATGATGTCGCGGGAATGCTCGGGGAGAGTTGGCGGGCCGGACTCACTGTTTCGACGTTCGTTCAACTCTTCGAGAGTCTTGCAGGCCCGAAAAACCGTCAGTCGATGAAACTGTCGGCACTCCACGATAGCGTCGTCGTACTCGATGAGCCCCAGAGTCTTCCACTCGACTGGTGGAAACTCGTCCCGCGGCTGGTGGAAATACTGACCGAACAGTACGGTGCGACCGTGATCGCGATGACTGCCACGCAGCCCCAACTGTTCGATAATGCGACTAGGCTCGTCGACGAACCAGAAACATACTTCGAGGCTACTGAGCGAGTCTCGTACGAACTCGACTCTTCGGCGGAACGGTACATCTCTGACCAAGAGGGTGCGAAACCGTACGACCGGGCGGCGGACGATCTCGGTGCGGTTCTCGACTCTCACCAGTCCGTACTAGCGGTTTGCAACACGATCGATAGCGCACGAAAGCTCACCGATCAGGTCCGTCAACAGGATCCGCCACTCCTCGATGTTGCCGACGTGTACGCTGACGAACTGTCGACCGCAGGGAACGTCAGTGATATCGATTCAATGGCACTCGCTGAGCGGATTGAATCTACCACCGACCGAGCTGTGTTACACCTGTCGACGCGTCTTCGCCCAGCCGACCGCCTGACGCTAATCAAGACTGCGAAAGAACTGACTGAAGGGGAGACCGACCTTGCGGTGATTTCCACTCAACTCGTGGAGGCAGGTGTCGACATCAGTTTCGATCAGGTGTATCGCGATCTCGCCCCGATCGATAACATCGTCCAAGCGGCGGGACGCTGTAACCGCTCTTTCGAGCGCGATGAGGGGCACGTGACAGTCTGGTGGCTCGCCGCCCCGGATGACCAGGAAAAAACACCGGCGGAAGCAGTGTACAACCGCGACGTGTCGCTTCTTCCCGTCGCGGCAGACGCACTCGAGTCGGTCCGTGACGAGAAGGGGACACTCACCGAGACGGCAGTCGCTCGGACGGCGGTAAAAGACTACTACAGGCGACTCCATAGGGACAAGAACGTCGGGAAGGATACGTACGCGCAATACGTCGATGACGTACAAGCCGAGGAACTTGGCCGACTGTCTCTGATCGACCAGCGCCGTTCCGCCGATGTTCTCGTCACCCGTACGAAAAGCGAACGAAACCTCGCGGAATCGGTCCGAGAAGCACAGGGTGGATACGATTTCGAACGGTTCAGAGAGCAGCTAAACGAAACGAAGCCACTCCGTATCTCGGTACCATACTACCGGGAGGATAGCGAAACGGCTAACGCGATCAGAGAATTGCCACCTCTGGTCGAAGACGAAGGAATCTACGAACTGGATGTGAGACAGCATTCGGACTATTTCGACGAGACGACTGGATTCGTCGTTCCTGAGAGTTCTGTGGGGGCGCGCATCCTGTGAACGAAACAGGTCCTGTCGACAAATTAATCGCCACGGCAAATGGCGAACCGGTCGACGAGCCGTTCCGTGTCACCGGAGTCATGATGCAGTATTACCACGTCTGCGAGCGTGAGCTCTGGTTCGCCAGTCGGCATCTCGAGATCGACCGCGAGAACGCCAGCGTCGTTCGCGGGACCCAGGTCGACGAGAGCGCGTACGCCGACGAGCGTCAGAATCTCTCGCTTGGGATGATCTCTCTGGACCTGTTGCAGGACGGCCGTATCGTCGAAGTGAAACCATCGTCGACGCTCGAAGAGCCGGCGCGGATGCAGTTGAGCTACTATCTCTGGTACCTCGAAGAGATCGCCAACGTATCGCGAGAGGGCGTGCTTGCACACCCGACAGAACGTCGTCGCGAGACGGTCGAACTAACCAACGAACGAGCCGCGAAAGTCGAAGACGCGATCCGCGCGATCCACGAGATCGTGACGAGCGAGACGCCGCCAGAGGCGGTCGAGAAACCGTTCTGTACGTCGTGTGCGTATCACGACTTCTGCTGGTGTTAACATGGATAGGAATTACCACGTGTTTTCGGACGGTTGCATCGAACGAACTGACGACACGCTTCGCGTCGTGACAGAGGACGGCGAATCGAAGTACCTCCCGATCGAGAACACCGAGGCAGTGTATCTCCACGGTCAGATCGATTACAACACGCGATTCGTCTCGTTTCTCAATGACCACGGCGTCGCCGCTCACATTTTCGGATGGAAAGACTACTACGCCGGTTCAGTCATGCCCGAGCGCGGGCAGACGTCCGGTCGAACGCTCGTCGAACAGGTCCGTGCATACGACGACCAGTCCCATCGCCGAGAGATAGCCGCCGAGTTCGTCGCGGGTAGTATCCACAATATGCGAACGAACGTCGTCTATTACGATGGACGCAAGGGCGACCTGGGGGCTATCATCGACGATCTCGAAACTGCAGGTGAAAAAGTCACGTCGACCACTCCGGTCGACGAATTACTCGGTATCGAGGCGACAGCCCGGAAGGCGTATTACCGGGCATTCGACGAGATACTCGGGGATAACTTCTCGTTCACTCGGCGGGAGTTCAATCCGCCGCCGAACGAAGTCAATAGTCTCATTTCGTTCGGAAACTCGCTCGTGTACGCCAACTGTGTTTCCGGGATTCGAGCCACGGCACTCGACCCGGCGGTGAGTTACCTCCACGAACCAGGTGAACGCCGCTACTCGCTTTCCCTCGACATCGCCGATCTCTTCAAACCGGTCCTGGCTGATCGAGTGATGTTTCGGCTGGTGAATCGGGGCCAGCTTTCAGCTGATGATTTCCGGTCGGAACTCGGGTCGTGCTTGCTTTCCGAGAGCGGGCGCAAGACGTATACGAAGGAGTTTGAGGAGACACTGGAACGGACCGTCGAGCATCCGGAACTGAATCGGAAGGTGAGCTACCAGTATCTCCTCAGGATCGAGGCGTACAAACTCAAGAAGCATCTCTTGGCCGGCGAGCCATACGACGCGTTCAGGCGGTGGTGGTGATGTACGTCGTGCTCGTCTACGATATGGAGGCGGAGCGGACACAGCGGATGCTCAAACTCGGACGACGATATCTCACTCACGTCCAGAACTCCGTCCTCGAGGGTGAGATAACTGAAGGCGACCTTGCGGAACTCTCCGGAGAAATCGACGACCTACTGAAACCCGGTGAGAGTGTTATTCTCTACGAACTCTCGTCAGATACGCTTCTCAACCGAACCGTGTACGGAGTCGACCCGGCCGAAGACAGTCAGTTTCTCTGACCTCCGTCGACCCCCCGGGGGTTCGAGGGGTATCGAGGGTCGACGGAAACGATGAAGTGAGAACGCCCCTATCGTGGGTGTGAGGGCAGTGATTCGGCCATGGTTTCAGACGGACCCTCGTGGGGTTGAAGCACGCGGAATCCGATGGATAGCCTACTTGTGAAATCGTTTCAGACGGACCCTCGTGGGGTTGAAGCGCGCGAACCACGACGTCAGTCGACTCGACGCCGCTGGTTTCAGACGGACCCTCGTGGGGTTGAAGCGCCGGGCTTTGAGTGGGTCCCAGCAATAAAATACCGGTTTCAGACGGACCCTCGTGGGGTTGAAGCAAGAGCAAATCAAACGCCTGAGAGGGTAACACACTGGTTTCAGACGGACCCTCGTGGGGTTGAAGCCCGTAAGGCACGCACGAACGGGCGAGAGAAACACGTGTTTCAGACGGACCCTCGTGGGGTTGAAGCGCAAATCCAGAGACGATTATAAACTCTGGTATCGGGTTTCAGACGGACCCTCGTGGGGTTGAAGCAAGGTGTCCCTGTGGGTCCGTCACTGCCGTTTCGCGTTTCAGACGGACCCTCGTGGGGTTGAAGCTCTGGGGTAATCCCGACAGAATGAGTATTGTCGTGGTTTCAGACGGACCCTCGTGGGGTTGAAGCAACGTCGTCTGTCGTGTCGGGAGCCCTCCACTCGTGGTTTCAGACGGACCCTCGTGGGGTTGAAGCCGACCATGAAATCAATCCAAATTGACGGCCCAGCGGGTTTCAGACGGACCCTCGTGGGGTTGAAGCGCGCGGCGTCGAACCCGTTGATGAGGTCCCGCGTCGTTTCAGACGGACCCTCGTGGGGTTGAAGCCAGTATTGGTATATCGCGTCGGGTTCCGCGCCGCGGGTTTCAGACGGACCCTCGTGGGGTTGAAGCCTGATCGACGACGACGGTCACGGTCCCGTCACCGTGTTTCAGACGGACCCTCGTGGGGTTGAAGCAACGAGAGCGAAACCATCTGGTTGACAGCGTGGGTTTCAGACGGACCCTCGTGGGGTTGAAGCTTCCGATGGGGCAGCATCACCGGAGGAGCCGGCCGGTTTCAGACGGACCCTCGTGGGGTTGAAGCCCTTCGGCGTAGAGGTCTTCATGCTTGAGCCCCCCGTTTCAGACGGACCCTCGTGGGGTTGAAGCCTCAGCAGCGGCCAGTCGCCGGATGACCTCTCGCGTTTCAGACGGACCCTCGTGGGGTTGAAGCACACGGGTCGTGGCGCGGGATGACGATCATCGACCGGTTTCAGACGGACCCTCGTGGGGTTGAAGCAACGTCTGCGATAACAACGCCACGGATACCGACCAAGTTTCAGACGGACCCTCGTGGGGTTGAAGCATATCAGAAGGCAACAAGCCGCGAAATAAGAAGGTTGTTTCAGACGGACCCTCGTGGGGTTGAAGCAGGCCCTGAAACTCGTCGACGTGCGGACCGGCTTCGTTTCAGACGGACCCTCGTGGGGTTGAAGCCAAATGTCGAGGTCAATATTACCCGTGCCGCCGGAGTTTCAGACGGACCCTCGTGGGGTTGAAGCAAGCCGCCCGGACAGGAGGCCGGCACGGTCACCTGTTTCAGACGGACCCTCGTGGGGTTGAAGCGTTCGGGGCAGTCCATAAACTCCACCAGCAAGACCGTTTCAGACGGACCCTCGTGGGGTTGAAGCCGACGGAGGACGTCAACGAATGACTGTCCCCGCGAGTTTCAGACGGACCCTCGTGGGGTTGAAGCGGACACTAACCTATTTGAAACGGTCCACCACTCGGGTTTCAGACGGACCCTCGTGGGGTTGAAGCAAAGACCAAATCAAACGCCTGAGAGGGTAACACACTGGTTTCAGACGGACCCTCGTGGGGTTGAAGCTAATGGAGCAGAAGTGGAACCGCTTACAGAGCGTGTTTCAGACGGACCCTCGTGGGGTTGAAGCGGTTGTCGCGGCCGATGTATTCGCACGTATAGGGCCTGTTTCAGACGGACCCTCGTGGGGTTGAAGCCCGAACGGACACGTCGCCGTCGAGTGGTTCCGACGTGGTTTCAGACGGACCCTCGTGGGGTTGAAGCTCGAGACGGATCGTGTAGTTCCACGCCTCAAGCGTGTTTCAGACGGACCCTCGTGGGGTTGAAGCTGACCCAGCCCTGCAGGTTTGGGATGTGTCCTCACGGTTTCAGACGGACCCTCGTGGGGTTGAAGCGACTTCGAGAGCGTGAACCGGCGGAGCAAATCCCGGTTTCAGACGGACCCTCGTGGGACCGACGGTCTCAGTCGTCGCCGAGGATCCCGCGTTCGGTCATCCGCGCGGGGTCGAGGACCTCCTCGGCCTCCTCGGCGGAGAGGTAGCCCTCGTCGACGACGACCTCCTTGACGGTCTTGCCCTCGGCCAGGGCCTGCTTGGCGACCTTGCTGGCCTTGTCGTAGCCGATGGCGGGGTTCAAGGCGGTGGCCAGCGCCATCGACTGCTCGACGCGCTCGCGGCAGTGCTCGCGGTCGGCTTCGAGTTTCGCGACGAACTTCTCGGCGAACACCTCGCTCCCGTTGGCGAGCAACTGCGTCGACTGCAGGAAGTTGTGGGCGAGGACGGGCTTGTAGAGATTGAGGTCGATCTGGCCCTCCGCCGCGCCGGCGGCGATGGCGGCGTCGTTGCCGACGACCTGCTTGTGGACCTGGTTTACGGCTTCGGCGACGACCGGGTTGATCTTGCCGGGCATGATCGAGGAGCCGGGCTGATTTTCGGGCTGGTCGATCTCGCCGAGGCCGTTGCGCGGGCCCGACGCGAGCAGGCGCAGGTCGTTTGCGATCTTGTTGAGACTGCCGGCGACGGTGCGCAGGGCGCCGTGGGCCTCGCCCATCGCGTCGTGGGCGGCCTGGGCCTCGAAGTGGTTGTCGGCCTCGCGGAAGGAGAGATCGGTCTCCTCGCTGATGTAGTCGGCGGCGAGTTCGGGGAACGCGGGGTCGGTGTTCAGGCCGGTCCCGACGGCGGTGCCGCCGAGCGCGAGCTCGCGCAGGTGCTGGCGGGTGTTTTCGGCGCGGGTGATCCCCTTCTCGACCTGCATCCGGTAGCCCGAGAACTCCTGGCCGAGCGTGATCGGCGTGGCGTCCTGGAGGTGCGTGCGGCCGGTCTTGACCACGTCGTCGAACTCGTCTTCTTTGGCTTCGAGCGCGTCCGCGAGCGTCTCCAGCGCCGGGACGAGGTCCTTCTCGACGGCTTCGAGGGCGGCGACGTGCATCGCCGTCGGGATCACGTCGTTCGAGGACTGCCCGAAGTTGACGTGGTCGTTGGGGTGGATCTCGCGGGTGCCGACCTCGCCGCCCGCGAGTTCGGTCGCGCGGTTGGCGATAACCTCGTTCGCGTTCATGTTCGAGGACGTGCCGGAGCCGGTCTGGAAGACGTCGACGGGGAACTGGTCGTCGTGTTCGCCCTCGATGACCTCGTCGGCGGCGGCGATGACGTGGCCGGCGGTGTCCTCGTCGAGGTGGCCCAGCTCGCGGTTGGCCCGCGCGGCGGCTTTCTTGACGACGCCGAGCGCCCGGACGAAGCGGCGCCCGAAAGTCGCGTCGCTGATCGGGAAGTTCTCGACGGCACGCTGGGTCTGGGCGCCCCAGTAGGCGTCGGCCGGGACCTGCATCTCGCCGAGGCTGTCCTGCTCCGTGCGGAACTCGTCGTCCGTCATATGCGCCGGTTCGTTCGCCGGGGCGTAAAAGCAACCGATGTACGAGCGCGCCGACCGAACCGGCGGCGCAAGCGCGACCACTGGCGTCGCGTGTGCGGACCGACCGGTTGCGCGTGCGTGGACTGGGGGGCACGGTCACGTACGCGTCGACTCACACGAGCGTGACGGCGCCCATACAGGCGAGTAAATTTCACACTCGAAGAGTAGTGTTTTTTGAACTGATACCGGGGGGCGGCCGTTTATATACCGCAATTCCTACTGGACCGACAGCAGCAGACGAAGCGCGTCGACGGGAGCGACACGAGGCATCGACATGACGATGGAGAGGCGAGATTCGAGAGGTGGGACAGACGCCGGAGAGTCGGCGAGCGGCGCGGCCGACCCGCGACAGAACGCCCTCGAGGACGCCCTCGAACGCGGGCGCTCGGCGCTGGGTCGGGCGTGTGGCGTTGTCGTCCGGGTCGACGACGGCACCCCCCGTGTCGTCGCAGCGAGGGGCGAACACGCACCGGAACCGGGGACGGCGCCGCCGATCCCGGAGCGCCTCGTCGAGACGACACTGCACACCGACGGCGTGCTCGCGGTCGCACAGGTCGACGGCGCGAATGCGGCCGGTCGAGCGCGGATCGCGAACGAAGATTACGTCGGCTGTCAGGTCACAGTCGACGGCGAACCCTACGGCCTCGTCTGTTTTCTCACGAACCGCGGCGATCCGGAGCGAGACAGCCGGTCGGCGGCCACCCCGCGCGGACGAACAGGCGACAGCGGCCCGGACGACGACGTGGCCGACGAGGCCGACCGGGCGCTGGTCGCGCTCGTCGCGCAGGTGGTCGGCGCGGAGATCGAAGCCACCCGTGACCGGCGGGAAACCGACCACGCGCAACTGTTCAATGAGACGCTGTTCGACACGGTTCCGGACGTGCTCTACGCGTTCACGAGCAACGGCCAGATCGTCCAGTGGAACGACCGTCTGGAGGACGTATCGGGCTACGACACCGAGGAGATAGCGACGATGGGGCCCCTAGAGTTCATCGCCGAGACGGACCGCTCGCGGGTCGCGGCCTCGATACAGGAAGTCGAGACCGGCGACACGGAGACGGTCGAGGCGACGTTCCTGACCGCCGACGGCGAGCGGATCCCCTACCAGTTCCGGGGGTCACCGATCACCGACAGCGACGGCGAGGTGATCGGGTTCGCGGGCGCCGGTCGGGACGTCTCCGCCTACCGCGAACACGAGGCGACGCTGACGGCGCTACACGACACGACCCGGGAGTTGCTGCGCGCCGAGAGCGAGGCGGAGGTGTGCGAGACGGTCGTGACGACGATGGAAGACGTGCTGGACATCGAGGTCTCCGGCGCCTACCTCTTCGACGCGGACGACAACGTCCTTCGACCGGTCGCACAGGGCCCGGGGGCCGAGGCGGTCGTCGGCGACCCTCCGACGATCGGGCCGGGTGAAGGAGTCGCCTGGCAGGTGTTCATGGGGGGAAAGCTCGCGGTCTTCGACGACGTTCGCGAGGCCGACGAGGTGTACAACCCCGACACAGCGGTCCGGTCAGAGCTGCTCGTCCCGGTCGGCGAACACGGCGTCGTCCTCGCGGGGACGACGGAGACCGGCGCGTTCGACGAGCGGACGGTCGAACTCGCGGATCTCCTGGCGGCCAACGCGGAAGCGTCGCTGGACAACGTCGCCCGCCAGCGCGAACTCGCGGCCCGCGACGAGCGCCTGGAGCGCCAGCACGCGGCGTTGCGCCGACTCAACGAGGTCAACGAGCGCGTCCGCCGGATCGGGCACGCGCTGGTCGGCGCGGATGACCGCGAGGCCATCGAGTCGCTTGTCTGTGAACGTCTGGCCGACATCGAGTCCGTCGCGCTGGCGTGGATCGGCGAGCGGACCGCCGACGGGAGTGTCGTCGTCCGGACCTGGGCCGGGACCGAGCGAGGGTATCTCGACACTGTGCGCGACGAACTCGGAAGCGACAGCGGTCCGGAGGGGAACGGCGACCGCCCGACGGGGACCGAGGAGCCAGTCGTCGCGGCGACGCGGAGCCGGGATCCGGTCGTCATCGAGCGACTGACCGACGACTTCCGGACCGCCGGCTGGCGGCAAGCGGCGCTGACGCGGGACTTCCGCGCGGCGGCGGCGTTCCCGCTGGTCGACGCTCGCGTCCCCCACGGCGTGTTGGGCGTCTACGCCAATCAGTCGGACGCACTCGGCGAGGAGACGCGGTCGGTACTGACCGAGCTGGCCGACATGGCAGCCGACGCTATCGGCAGAGTCGAACGCCGGCAGGCGCGAGCGATGGGCGACGTGGTCGAACTAACCGTCACGGTCGCTGGTGGGACGGGTAGCCTGTTCGCGCTGACTGAGGCCCTCGGCGAGCAATTGGCGGTGACGAGTGTCGTCCCGCGCAGCGAGGGGCAGTGTCTGCTCTACGCCGAGACGGTGGCCGACTCGGCGGTAGTCGAGGACGCTCTGGACGCGGTAACCGGCGTCCGGTCCGGGCGGGTGCTCTCGACGGACAGCGACCGCGTCACCATCGAGGTGACCGTCGACGAGCGGACAGTCGCCGACACCGTCCGCGAGTTCGACGGCCGCCTGGTGGACCTGACCGTCGGGAGCGACGAAGCGCGCCTCGTTGCCGCCCTCCCGGCCGCCGTCGACCGGCGAGCGTTCCTCTCGGCGCTGGGGACCGACGCCGACGAGACGACAGTCCTGGCCAAGCGAATACGGACCGAGCGCGACCCAGACGACGACGGGCCGCTCGCGACCCTCACCGAACGCCAGCGCGATGCCGTCCGCGCCGCCTACCACGCCGGCTTCTTCGAGTGGCCCCGGGAGAGTTCCGGCGAGGAAGTCGCGGCCGACCTCGGCGTCGCCCAGCCGACCTTCGTCGAACACCTCCGCCACGCCGAAGCCAAACTCCTCGCCGACCTCCTCGACGAGGAGTGACGCTCCCCGTCGACCCGGAGCGACCCCTGGTTGGCCCGGAGCGACCCCTGGTTGGCCCGGAGCGACCCCTGGTTGGCCCGGAGCGACCCCTGGTTGGCCCGGAGAGACCCCTGATTGGCTCGGAGCGACCCCCAGTCCGAGCCACCCGAGTGTCTCTCGCGACCCGCCCCTTTGGATGACATAATATTTGATATTCGGGGAGATTATCGAACAATCGCCACCGATTAATTCGTGTGATTCCAGCCCGAGTGTCGCATTTTCACTGCTGATAACGATCTATTCTGGTGGGGCCTATAGATATAGGGAAGAGGGTCGAACCGGCCAATCGAGTTAGGAGCGAGTCTCATTAGGGACTATGAGGAACACGAAAGCATGTGGTCGCTACTCGCATCCAGTGTGCAGTCGGGGTCGGACCAGTCACGGGAGTCGCCCGGTGACGGCGTCGAGTCACCTGGTACGCACACTGGAGCGGAGACGGACAGCGTCGAGGACGACGACATGAACGCGGCGGCGCTCGTCGAGAGCATTCTCGACGGCCTGACGGAGCCGACCGTCGTCGTCGACGCCGACGGGGTGATTACGCACATCAACAGCCAGGCCGAGACGCTGTTCGAGACGACGAGAGTCGCGGCTGTCGGGACCCATCCCCACGACCTGTGGGACTCGGATGTGGCGGACGTGGTCTCGGGGGCGCTCGAGCGGGGCGAGGACGTGCAGGACGACGAGGCGGTCCTGGAGATCGCCGGCACGGAGACGCCGGTGAGTCGGACGGTCACGCTGCTGACTGACGACGACGGCGACCGCGTCGGGGCGATGGCCGTCTACGACGACATCACCGAGCGCCGCCGCCAGCGCCGCCGGAAGGAAGTTCTCGAAGGCTACCAGGAGACGGTCCTCGACGACCTGCGCGACAAGATCGACCGGCTTGCCGGGGGCGACCTGACGGTCGACCCGTCGGTCCCCGAACCCGACGCCGACTTCGAGGCGGTCGAGACCGTCCACGACGAGTTCGAGAAGATGAACTCGGACCTGGGGCGGGCGGTGTACAACATCCGCCAGGTCGTCGAGGCGCTGACTGACCAGTCCGACGACCTGGCGACCACGAGCGACCAACTGTCGGCGGCCGCCGAGGAAGTCACCAGTTCGATCGAGGAGATCGACGCCTCCAGCGGCGAACTCGCCGACGGCGCGGAGGATCTGGCCGAGCGTACCGAACGGGCCAACGCCACCGTCGACGACCTCTCGGCGTCGATCGAGGAGATCACCGCGACCATCCAGGAGATCGACGCCCGGTCGGCCGAGGCCGCCACGCTGGCCGATGACGGCGTCGACGATGTCGACCTCGCCGTCTCGGAGATCCGCGACGCCACCGACGCGACCGGCGACGTGGCCGCCCGCATCGACTCGCTAGAGGACTCGATGGAGGAAGTCGGCGAGATAGTCGAGATGATCGCCGACATCGCCGACCAGACGAACATGCTCGCGCTGAACGCCAACATTGAGGCCGCGCGTGCGGGCGATGCCGGCGAGGGCTTCGCCGTCGTCGCCGAGGAGGTCAAGAGCCTCGCCGAGCAGTCACAGGACTCCGCGGAGGAGATCACCGGGATCATCGAACAGGTCCAGAGCCAGACCGAAGACCTCGTCGAGAGCATCAGCGACGCCAACGATCAGGTCGACGAGGGGGCCGACGCCGTCGAACGCGTCGGTGGCCGCCTCCACGAGATCCGCGACCGCGTCGACGCCACCAGCGAGGGCGTCAACGAGATCACCGGCGCCGTCGAGACGCAGGCCGAAAACGCCGAGCAGGTCTCGGCCATCGTCGAGGACAACACCGCCCTCGCGGAGGAGATCGCCGCCTCTGTCGAGCAGATCTCCGGCGGCATCGACGAGCAGGCCACCGCCATGGACGAGGTGGCACACTCCGCCGAACACCTCAGCGTCATGGGCGAAGACGTCCACGGGATGGTCGATCGCTTCCGACTGACCGCCAGCGAGGACGCCACCGTCGACGACGCCGACGTGGTCTGACTACCGCCTCGTCGACGTGACCGTTGCAACCTCGTTGACGTGACCGTTGCAACCTCGTCGACGTGACCGTTGCAACCTCGTCGACGTGACCGTCGCCGCCGCGGCGTCCGCTCAGGTCCACTCGTCAAGGCCGGTCTGGACCATGCTCTCCTCGATGCGCTCGAAGCCGCGTTCGACTTCGCTCTCCGCGACTTCCCACTCGTCGCAGACGTACTCGCGGGCGGCCGCGACGTCGGGGTCGACGGCGGTGTCGAACGCGTAGTCGTCGGTGACCGCGGGGTCGAGAAACAGGTTCCTGATGCGGTCGGCGCCGTCGACGTGGACGTCCTCGGCCTCGAACACCGCCCACAGGTCGCCGTGTTCCCGCACCGCGTCGACGGCCGTCTTCGGGCCATACCCCGAGATGCCCTCGTTGAAGTCGGTGCCCATGAGGATGGCGGCGTCGACGAGTTGCTCCCAGGTGATGTCGTTTTCTTCGAGGGTGGCCTCGAAGTCCATTAGTTCGGGGTCGCCCGAACTCGTGATCTGGCGCAGGGTCAGCGGCGCGCCCAGCAAGAGCGCGTCGTAGTCCTCGGTCCCGACGTAGTCCACGTCGCCCTGCCGGGCCATGTACGCGGCCTGGGCCTCACCCTCAGCCGGCGCCTCGATGACGGGCACGTCCAGCAGTTCCAGCAGTTCACGCGTCGTCGAGAGGATGGTTTCGGTGAGTCGCTGGGTCTGGGATTCCAGGCGGGCGACGGCGAGTTCGTCGCCCTCCTCGCGGGCGGTTTCGAGTTTTGCCTCGCGTTTCTCGCGTGCCTCGCGGCGCTCGGCGACCTCCTCGTCTTTCAGGTCGACGACGGCGCCGTCGAAGACGAACACCGGGGTCAGGTCGTGCTCGAAGAACTTCGGGATGCCCTGGACGACGCCGACGAGGTTGGCGACTTCCTCGCCCCCGCGGGTCGTGTAGATAGCGTCGTTCGTCCACCGGACCGTCGTCGTGAGGTAGCGATACAGCCAGTTGTGCGCGTCGACGGCGACGACCGAGCCCGAGAGATCCGCGAACGCGACCGAGTCGATGGCCGCCAGGTCACGGAGGTCTGCGTTTCCCATTACACCCCGGTAGGGGGAAGGCCCGCTTGAATCCCCCGGACGGGGAGAGCGACGGTTCCGCGCCGCGTCGCCAGGTTCAACTCGCCGCGGCGACGACCACCACTCATGTCCAGTTCCGGTGGACGGCCACCCGTGTCCGGTTCCGGTGGACGACCACCCGTGTCCGGTTCCGGCGGCCCGCTCTCGCGCCTGCGCCGGCCCGAGTACACGGGCGACGACCGCTGCTGGCCCTGTACTGTCGCGAATCTCTCCATCGCCGCGCTCGGCTGTACGCAGGTCTACCTCTGGAGCACGCTCGCCGGCCGTCCAGCCGCCGGCGTCGCCGCCGCCGTCTCCCTCGCGGCCCTCGCGCTCGTGATGGTCTGGCTGCGCGGTTATCTCATCCCCGGAACGCCCGTGCTGGTGCGATACCTTCCCGTGGGCGCCCTCGCGCTCTTTGGCAAGGGGTCGCCGCCGACCGTCCCGCGCGGGGTCACCGGGCCGCCACGGGCGGCCTCCGACGGCGGCGTCCGCCCGGCTCCGTCCGACGAGGGTGCGACCGCCGCTACCGACTTCGACCCCGAGGAAGTCCTCGCGGCGGCCGGCGCCACGGCGGCCGGAGGGCTCGCGGATCCGTTTCGCGCGGACTGGGACGAGGCGTTGACCGCCGTCGACGCCGACGGGGCGGCGCTCGCCGAGCGGTTCGCGCTCCCCGCGGACACGACGGTCGAGTCGATGGGCCGCGGCGTCGTCGCCCGCGCCGACGGCGAGCGCGTCGGCGCCTGGGAGTCGCGGCTGGCGCTCCGGGCTGATCTCGCGGCGGCGGCCCTGCTGGCCGACCGCGCCGGGGACTGGGACGCCCTCTCGGCCCGCCAGCGCGGCCGCGTGTGCACCGCCGTTCGCGGGCGACGTGAGACCTGTCCGGCCTGTCACGCCGCGCTCTCGACGGGTCCGGAGACGATCCGCTCGTGCTGTGGCACGCTCGACGTCGTCGCGACCGAGTGTGCCGGCTGTGACACGCGACTGCTCGAATCACCCGCCGGCGAGGCGTGAACTGGCACCGATAGATCCGGGTTGTGTATAGCGGATATTGATTTACTGCCCGATATCGCTCCGATCGACCGGGGCGGCGAAAAACGGCCGAACGGCGGCCGAACGGCGGCCGAACGGTGGCTGAACGGAGGCAAAACGGAGGCAGAAGGGCGGCAGAAGGGCGGCCGAACGGCGGATACTGCGACGTTCGCGGTACAAGCGCGGTCAGGTCTGACCTCGTCCGGGACCGACGTCAGGAGTGAGCGGCCGTCGAACAGTTTTTATATACCGAGAACGACCTACGGAAAGCACATGGACGCGGACCCGGAATCGAATTCGGGTGGCGATCCCGCGGAAACCGATGCTGATCCGTCCGACGAGGCGGCCCTGCGGTCGGACGGCGGGACTGACGAGACCGTCGGAGAGCGGGCCGACGACGCCGACGGACCCTTTTTCGAGGCGGTGCTTGCGAGCACGGACGCCGCGATCCTGGCGTGTGACGCCGCGGGCACAGTCGTCTACGCCAATGACGCCGTCGAGACGATGCTCGGCGCTGGCGAGGGAACGCTGGTCGGTTTAGGGATCACCGAGACGCCGCTGGTCGACGCCGACTCAGACACCGAGTGGGCTGCGGGGATCGACGAGCCGACGACGTTCCAGCGGACGATCGAACGCGACCCGGAGGGCGTCCCGGTCCTCGACGGTGGTTCCGCCGTTCAACTGGCCGAAGGGACGACGGAATCGGACGGCGCGGACGGGGACGTCGACACCGCGGACGCGCGGGAGGTGGCGGTCGAGGCGACGGCGAAACCGCTCGACTTCGACGGGGAGCGCCACGTTGTGGTAACTTGCCGGGACGTGACCGAGCGGGTGCTCTACGAGCGCGAGAGCAACATCTTAGACGCCATCTTCGAATCGATCCCAATCTACCTCTACATCAAAGACGAGGACGGGCGTCACGTCCGAGTGAGCGACTTCAACGAGGGGGCACAGGACTACCTCGGGAAACGGGATATCGACATCTGGGGCGAGGACGGCCGGGATACGTACGAGGAGGACATGCACGTCATCGAGGAGGGCGAGACGGTCATCCAGCGCGAACAGTTCCAGCCCGAGTGGAACCAGTTTTTCCTCAGCTCGAAGGTCCCCTGGCGCGGCGAGGACGGCGATATCAAGGGACTGATCGGCATCACGAACGACCTCAGCGAGTGGAAGCGCAAGGAGAAACAGCTCGAACGGCAAAACGAGCGGCTCCGGACCGTCGCGAGCGTCATCTCCCACGACATCCGAAACCCGCTCCAGGTCGCTAAGGGTCGGCTGGACATGGCCGCCGACGAGCACGAGAGCGACAACCTCGACGCCGCTTCCGACGCGCTCGACCGGATGGCCGAACTCCTCGAGGAACTGCTCGAACTCGTCCGCCATGGCCAGTGGGTCGACGAACCCGAGACGGTGTCGCTCCAGTCGGTCGCCGAGGGCTGCTGGGAGGCGGCGACCAGCAAGGCGTCGACCCTGGAGTTCGAGATGGACCTCAACCTGGCCGCCGACCCCGGGCGCCTCCAGCAACTCCTCGAGAACCTCTTTCGCAACGCCGTCGTCCACGGCGGCGACGACGTACACGTCCGCGTCGGCCCGCTCGACGACTGGTCCGGCTTTTACGTCGCGGACGACGGTCCCGGCATTCCCGAGGCCGACCGCGACCAGATATTCGAATCGGGCTACACCACCTCGGAGGAGGGAACCGGGTTCGGCCTCGCCATCGTCCAGGTCATCGCCGAGGCTCACGGCTGGCACGTCGAGGTTACCGAGAGCGAGGCGGGCGGCGCTTGCTTCGAGTTCCGCGGCGTCGAGTGGCGGTAGGTCGGTATTGCGGTGATACGGCAGCAGAAGAGCCGAACGGTTCAGCCCGGGCGACCCACGCTTAGCCCAGGATGCCTTCGCGTTCGAGGACGTCCTGCAGTTCCGCCATCGTCTCGACGACCAGGTCACACGAGGGTTTGACGGCCGGTTTCGGCTCGAACCCGACCGCGAGGCCGGCGACTTCGAGCATCGGGAGGTCGTTGGCGCCGTCGCCGACCGCGACTGTGTCGGTGCGATCCTCGCCGACTGCGGCGGCGAGCACTTCGAGCGCGTCGTCTTTCGTCCCCTCGATGAGCGGGCCGGCGACCGCGCCCGTTAGCTTGCCGTCCGCGACGGGGAGGCGGTTGGCGACGATGGCATCGACCTCGACGCCCTCCTTTTCCAGTGCACGGGCGACGCCACGCTCGAACCCGCCGGTGAGGATGGCGACGTAGACGCCGGCCGCCCGCAGGGCGGCGATGAGGTCGGCGGCGCCGGGGCGCAACTCCACCTGGTCGAAGGCGGCCTCGGCCTCCTCGTCGGGCAGGTCCTCGAGCAGGGCACACCGCTGGCGCAGGCTGGCGGCGTAGCCGATCTCGTCGTTCATGGCCCGCTCGGTGATGTCGGCCATCTCGTCTGCGGTGCCGTTTCGCTCCCCGAGGAGCACGGTCATCTCGGAGTCCGAGAGCGTCCCGTCGAAGTCGAAGGCGACTATCATGCTCGCCGCTTCGGCGGTCGGGGTGACAAACCTCCCGGTTCCCGTCGACCGGGTTTGGGGAGCTGTCGAATTTCGTGCGAGTCCCACCGTTCGATCCCCGTTTCGGCGCGCTTCGCGATTGAGGCCGATGATAGCGGACGACTAGACTCGTTCAGCTGTCCCTGGTTCCTGCATCCGATAAACTCTATTACGCGATATACAATTGCCACGAGGTGAAGTTGAGACTACAGCGGGTTTAGCAGGGCTGTGATGCGTGAATTTAACCGATTCGGTCAGCGGGTACTGCCCCAGATGGCCCTCCAAGCGGCTATTCTTGTCACCCACCCAATGATATGGGTGAATTTTCGAGGCTTCCAGTAGCGTAGCCACTCAGACGGCACGCTAACCCGAACAGAGTTCCTCACTACCCGATTCCAGTTTCCTTCTTCAGCAGCGTCAGCGTGTTGTCCGCTGTAATCACCGGTGAGTGCTCATACTCGCCAGTCAACTCGGCTTGGACGAGTAGATCGACAGCCCGCCAGATTGAGTAGAGGAGACAAGCGAATGCGAAGTAAAAGAATCTGAGCCCGAAATCTTTCGAGGTCGTCGCAGCCATGAACCGCTTAATCGATTTGTACCCGCTCTCGATCTCCCAGCGGTGGCCGTACTCCGTGAGGTGTCCACTCCCTCGATTCGTCATAAACACCGAATACTGCCGGTGATCGTCGTGTTCAGAGTCCTCTTTCCGGCGGTAGACCAGCGTCGTCTCGTGCCATTCGTTCTTGCCGAGGTGGAGCTTCCGGTCGGTCTCGTACCGGTCTTGATTATGTCGAAGCAACCGCTTTGCCTGGGCTTTCTCGCTGGTCTGCATCCGCTTTGGGACGACATACGACAGTCCCCGCAGGCTGATCATCTCCAGAACGTGCTGGCTGTCGAATTCTCGGTCCATCAGGACGTTATCGACGTGAACGGCCGCTTCGGCAGAATCCAAGAGATCCTCAACGATCTCTTTCCGTGACTCACCCCGCCGCACAGGTCGCGCATCGAGTACAATCGGGACCGCATTCCCGACTAACTGAACCGTCGCCCACTGGTACGCGTATTCGTCGGTCTTCTCCTTCGTGCCGATAATCTCGTCTTCGTGGCCCATCCTATCGCCAGTAAACGGGTCAGCTTCGGTGATGTCAATCGCGACAATTCCCGCCCGGAAGAACTCCTCTGTTCGGCCGACCTCATCCAGTAGTCGGGTGACTGCCTGTCGGTACATCTCGCGAATCTTCTTAATGGAGAGGTCACGAATCTGGTCGCGATGGGCGTGGCCAAGCGGCGTCCGATCACGTGTCGACTCGTGGATAAAGCTACGAGCACCCTCGTTAGCAGCGAGGTTCTCACGCAACCCGAGATACGTCTGTAACCCCCAGTAGGCGTTCTCGTGAATCTCACAACCCTCACCACGGTCTAACGAAAATGCCGGAAAGACGAGGCGGCTGACGTGGTCGATGATCTTCTCTGCCTGCTCCAACGTAGTTTGATCGTTCGGGTCTGACTCATCAGACTTGTTCCCGTGGTATCGGAGCTTTCGTGTCGGTTCACGCGGAACCTCCACCTCCGAATTCTGGGCTTTGATGAGGATCGTCCGGGCCGCCGTTTCGACTGTTTCCCTGAGGTCAGCGGTGAACCGCTCGTGCCAGCTTCGCCACAGTGTTGACTGATCCGGAATTGTCTCGAAATCCAGTTGCTCACAGAGTTCAGGATGATTCTCGAGGTAGTCGACAAGCGCTGTTTCGTGCTCACACCCGTGGAGTTCTTTCAGTACGAACACCCGGAAGAGGGAGTCCATCCGGTAGCGTGTTGAGCCTACATATCGGTCGTAGGCGCTGAACCGGAAGTAGGACAAAGGGAGTACACAGACGAATTCCTTGACCGACTCGTGGCTATCGTGTCTGAACCACGTCTCCGAGACTGTTCGCATATCTGATATTAATCCGGCAAGCGACGTTCGACTATACACCGGTGTCGAATCATATGCTGGCCACTCACGATACCTCTGTTGGACGATTCGTCGAAAAATAGTTCGGCGAGACACAGGAGTCGAGCCCACTACGAACTACTAAGCAATACGCGGTCAAGAATTCGTTTATATTGATAAGGGAGTTCGAAGACGACTTGTTTGATTTTACCGACAATTCACAGGAGCTTCAGATACTCTCACAGCAGGATTCAGTCGATCTCAACAAGAGGTATACCTCGTTACGCTAACGGATCCGTGTAGACTGATCCGCGGTTTGCCCTCAAGACGATGGGTTGCTTGCCAAAGACTAACGCTTAATAGGAATCAGACTTTCTGATTGAAGTTCGTAAGTCGAATGTTTGGTCCGGGAATTGATTATCATATTTAGAATTTGGAAAAAGGATAATGTAGATGTGTACTGAATCAGCCAATATGGAGTTTGCCCCGGGTATTCTGACGTGGATCTTAGTAGCTATTGCGGGCCTCAACTTGTCAATTAGTGTCTTCGCTTTTCGCCGCAGAGGAGTTAGAGGTGCGATTCCGTTCGCCGCAATAATGGTTTGCGTCTCGTTCTACTCGCTTGGCACCGCTGTTCGAGCGGCAAGTGTAACTCTTCCATCCTATCGGATCGGAACTATTATCAAATATGCTGGCATCCTTCTGCTTGGCCCAACCCAGTTTTGGTTCGCACTGGTATACACTGAGCGGAGTTCACTATTCAATCGTCGCCGCTGGGCGCTGTTACTCGCCTGGCCGCTCGGGGTTTTCCTACTTGTTCTGACCGCACCGGCGCACGACCTCTTGTGGAATGTACAAGGATTTATCAGAAGTGCACCGGTTGCGGAAGTCGCTCGGACGGATGGCCCCGTCGTTTGGTTGACTTTTATATATCATTTTATTCTTGCAATTATTACATACCTACTTATTGCATTAATTGGACTTCGCCGAAGTGCAAAGTACCGTATACAAGTCATCTTGATGCTAATCGGTGGGATAGTACCGCTTGTTGGAGGTATGATATTACTGTACTTGATGAGCCCTACTGCAGCCTGGGACCCTACGGCATTTGCCTTTACGATTACTGGAATTGTCTTTGCTGTCGCGCTCTTTCGTTACGAATTTCTCGATTTGATTCCAGTCGCAAGACACAAACTCGTTGATGTAATGGCTGATCCAGTCTTTGTCATCGATGCTGGTAATCGAATAATCGATGTGAATGAGGCTGGAACAGAACTTTTTCTCGATCAAGCGAAAGATCCCATCGGGCGAGAAGCCTCGGATTTGATCCCCTCTTTCGATTCGTTGAAAGACGACAGTGGCACGCATAACTCGGAAGTACAAATTGAAACAAACAAAGGAGTACGATTCTTCAATACGAAAGAGACAACGCTGACTGATAGGGCTGGAACGGCTGTCGGATCGCTGGTTATTTTTCGTGATGTGACTGAAGAATATAGGGTCAAAAAGAGATATACTCGTCTAATAGAGAGGTCCTCCGACATTGTGACAGTGATCGATAGGGACGGAACAATAGCCTCCGTCAGTCAATCAATCGAAGAGGTACTTGGCTACGAGCCCAATGAACTGGTTGGCGCAAACTTCGCGGAAACAGTCCATCCAGAGGATCAAGAAGAGATCCGTTCAGAATTATCGAACTACGTCGAGGAATACGGCTACAGCAACACATATCGAGTTCGTGTCAGCAACGCAGATGGCGAATGGCGAATTATTGAGGCGCATGCAAGGAACTTGCTTAACGATCCGTTCGTTGAGGGAATCGTCTTGAATTGCCGCGACATAACTGAAAAGCAGGAGCAGAAACGAGAGTTGGAACGGCAGAACCAGCGTCTCGACAAGTTTGCTAGCATCGTCTCTCACGATCTTCGCAACCCACTAACTGTCGCTATGGGCCGTCTTGACCTCCTCGAATCAGAGATGGGAGATGAACACAATGAGTCTCTCGTGACGGTCCAGCGGCAGCTCGATAGAATGGAAGATATCATTGAAGATTCGCTGACACTGGCCCGGTCTGGCGAGGCAGTCACCGAAACTAGCGAAACTGATCTTGAAGTTCTCGCTCATGATGCTTGGGAAAATGTGGACACCGGGGAAGCAACTCTTGTGGTCAAACAGACGCTTCAACTCCAAACCGACCGTGACCGTCTCCTCAATGTCTTTGAGAACCTGTTTCGGAACAGTATTGAGCATAATGAATCAACCGATCTAACAATTAAAATCGGGCCGTTGTCTGACGACTTTGGATTTTACATCGAGGACAATGGTGTCGGTATCCCGGAAAATGAACGTGAACAGGTATTCGAAGAGGGATACAGCACCAATAAGGATGGTACCGGTTTTGGCCTCGCCATTGTTCGGGATATTATACGGGCCCATAGCTGGGAAATCCGCGCGACAGAAAGCGAAATGAGCGGTGCCCGCTTTGAGATTCTCTGCGTCAAAACTGTGAACTAAGCAGGAGGCTGTTTCAGAGGGCTCTTGAGGCAGAATCTCGTCGTACAAATCGCGTATTATATCTTTGATCCTCCGTGGCAAGATGCTAGAAGACCCTGCGACACGCCAACTGAAAGACAGTTCGGCGAGATTCACGTACTGAGACCACAACTGGAACTTAAACCACGACTGTCAAGAAGCTCGTTGATTCGCCATACAGCAAGCAGATATCGGCTCTCCAGTGTGGTGTTTTGGTGGTCCTGCTTAGATTGGGTCGATGATTTCTACTCGTGTTGGAACTCTTTTTGTATTCACTGATCACATTAGGATCAATGGAAGACAGTGCGACCACCGGAAAGGGTGATGAACACGAGTCTGACTGGTATCAAACGCTCGTTGAAGAAGTGAACGACCTTGCAACAGTTGTCGATTCTGACGGGACCATTACTTACGTCAGTCCCGCAGTCACACGGATTCTCGGCTATGACCCTGATGAATTGATCGGCCACGAAGGATACGAATTCGTCCACCCAGACGACCAGGAGCGGAACGCCGACGCGATGGAGAGCGTTCTTTCCAATCCGTCCAAATCCGAGACCGTCGAAGTTCGGTTCCGGCATGCTGACGGCTCATGGCGCTGGATCGAGGCCACAATGCGGAATCGGCACGATGACGACATCATCGACGGGATTCTCCTCAGTAGCCGCGACATCACCGAACGAAAGCAGTACGAGCTCGAAGCGCAGAAACTCGCCGACGAGTACGAAGCTCTCCTAGGCAATGTGGAAGATGCCATCTTCCTCCTCAACGTCGAAGACGATGATGACGACGTTAGGTTCGAGTTCGAACGCCTCAGCCCCTCCTACGAGCGCCAAACCGGAATCACGACCGAGGAAGTTCAAGGAAAAACACCACGAGAGGTATTTGGTGAGGAGCAGGGAACTGAGTTAATTGCGAATTACCACCGCTGTGTCCAGGCTGGGGAACGGATTTCGTACGAAGAGGAACTCCCGGTCAGCGAAGGAGCGCGGTTCTGGCAGACGAAACTCGCGCCGGTCGTCAACGACGGGGAAACAACCCGCCTCGTCGGCGTCACGCGGAACGTGACCGAACGCGTCGAGCGGGAACGACGGTTACGCCAACAGAACGAGCGCCTCGACGAATTTGCGAGTGTCGTATCACACGATCTGCGAAACCCACTTAATGTCGCCCAAGGTCGGGCAGCGCTGCTCGCAGAGCAGGCAGAAAGCGAACATCTCGACCCACTGCTTCAAGCACTCGACCGAATGGAAGCCATCGTGGAGGACACGCTAACGCTCGCTCGTCAGGGCGAGACAATTGACGAGACGGAGTCAATCAGCTTGACCGATCTCGTCGGGAAGTGCTGGGCGACAGTAGACACGGAAAATGCGACTATCGAGATTGTCGATAAGATGACTTTCCAAGGCGACCCCGACCGGTTACAGCACGTGTTCGAGAACCTGTTCCGAAACGCTGTCGAACACGGGAGGTCTGACGTGACCGTTCGGGTCGGGCGTTACGGCGAACGAGGGATTTACGTCGAAGACGATGGGCCAGGAATCCCGGCAGACAAGCGGGACGACGTTCTCGAACCTGGCCATTCGTCTCGCCGTGGTGGCACTGGTTTCGGATTGACTATTGTAAAACGAATCGTGGAAGCTCACGGCTGGGAGTTGTCAGTGACCGAGGGAACAGATGGGGGAGCACGGTTTGAGTTCGATATAGTGGCATAGGGAGAGTTGGTGTGGTTGGTCAGACAAACTCTACCACCTATGCATTAGGAACCCCAGTCTCAACTACTGGCCACGAGCGGGCGAGTCCGCGGCTAGGTGATCGACATGTCAGTTGTCGACGCGTGGCTGTTCGGCTGTGTTTCGAGAAACCCGATCACCGGGTGAAATCGAAATACCGCGAGAAATACCGGTCGTCGCCCTTACTCCCCGGCGAGACGACCGGGGGACCACTCGCCGTCGAAGTCGTCGTGGCGGAAGGGCCTGGCGTCGTCGCCGGCGTAGGTGGCGACGACCTGTCCGTCGCCTTCGAGGTAGTACTTGTAGGTCGTCAGACCGGTGAGTCCGACCGGGCCACGGGCGTGGATCTTCCCGGTCGAGATGCCGACCTCGGCGCCGAGGCCGTAGCGGTAGCCGTCGGCGAAGCGCGTCGAGGCGTTGTGGAAGACGCTCGCCGAGTCGAGGCTGCGCATGAACCGGCCCGCGCGGTCGGCGTCGTCGGTGACGATGGACTCGGTGTGTTTCGACCCGTGGGCCGTGACGTGCGCGACGGCGTCGGCCAGCGAGTCGACGACCTTGACTGCGAGGATCAGGTCGCCGTACTCCGTCTCCCAGTCCTCGTCGGTGGCCGCCTCGGCGTCGATGACCTCGCGCGTGCGCTCGTCGCCGCGCAACTCGACGCCGGCCTCGCGGTAGCGCTCGGCGACCGCCGGCAGGAAGTCGTCGGCGACGGCCTCGTGGACCAGCAGCGTCTCGACGGCGTTGCACACCGCGGGGTACTGCACCTTCGCGTCGTAGGCGATGTCACTCGCCATCTCCAGGTCCGCCTCGCTGTCGACGTAGACGTGACAGATCCCCTCGGTGTGGCCGAGCACCGGGATCGAGGTGTTGTCCTGGATGTAGCTGACAAAGGCGGAACTCCCGCGGGGCATCAGCAGGTCGACGGCGTCGTCCATCTCGAGCAGGGTGTCGACGTCCTCGCGGGCCTCGATGTGCTGGGCCCAGCCGTCGGGCTGGTCGGCGGTCGCCTCCTCGATGATCTCGAAGAGGACGCGATTGGAGTGTAGCGCCTCGCTCCCGCCCTTGAGGATGACGGCGTTGCCCGACTTCATGGCGAGCGCGGCGATCTGAACTAGCGCGTCGGGCCGGGACTCGAAGACGGTGCCCACGACGCCGATGGGGACCGACACCCGGTAGAGTTCGAGGCCGTCGTCGAGCGCTCGCGACTCCTGGGTCTTCCCGAGCGGGTCGGCCTGGTCGGCGACGCTGCGGACCATCTCGGCGATACTCTCGAGTTTCCCGGGCGAGAGTTTCAGGCGGTCGACCAGCGCCTGCGTGTACTCGCCACGCTCTAACATCTCCTCGGCTTCGGCTACGTCGCGCTCGTTGGCCTCGAGGATCGCCTCGTGGCTGTCGTCGATGGCGTCGGCGATGGCCGCCAGGGCCTCGCTTCGCTCGGCGTCCGACAGCGTCGCGAGTTCGAGCGCCGCGTCCTGTGCCGCTCGTACCTTCCGTTCGGTCGTTGGCTCACTCATCGGTGACCCCGTTCACGGGGACGAATATCGTCCCGACGGGCTTGGCAGTAGCGATCTTCGCCAGCACGTCCGGTTCCGTCGACTTCGCGATGACCGCTGGCCTGCCGTGTTCGCTCACGTCGCGGGCGCCCCGGACCTTGGTCTGGATGCCGCCGAACTCGCTCTCGGAACTGTCGTCGACGAGCGCCTCGATGGCGTCGTAGTTGCGCCCGACCGCCGCGACGAGTTCGGCCTCGTCGTCGTGCTTGGGATTGCCGGTGTAGACGCCGCCCACGTCGGTCAGCGTCACCAGCAGGTCGGCGTCGACGCCGACCGTGAGCGACGAGGAGATCATGTCGTTGTCGCCGATCCGTATCTCCTCGGTCGCGACCGCGTCGTTCTCGTTGACGATCGGGACGACGCCCCACGAGAGCAGCGTCTCGATGGTGTTGCGGAAGTTGGTGAACCGCTCGGTGTTCTCCAGGTCGTGCTCGGTCACGAGCACCTGTGCGACCTTGTAGCCGTGGCGCTCGAAGCTCTCGGTGTACCGGCGCATCAGCAGGCTCTGGCCGATGGTCGACAGCGCCTGTGACTCCTCGACGGTGTCGGCGTCCTGGTCGAGTCGCCCCTGTCCGGCCCCGACGGCCCCCGAGGAGACGAGAATGACTTCCTTGTCCCGCTCCAGCAGGTCGACGATGTCGTCGACGAGCTTGTCGAGTTTGGCGTCGTCGAGGTTCGAGTGGGCGTCGGTCAGCGAGTTCGTCCCCGCCTTGACGACGACCCGGTCGGCCCCGGCCGCCAGATCCCGGGCGCGCTCGACGACTTCGGGGTCGAGATCGAGCGTGTCGCTCTCGTTCTCGGCGTCAGCGGCGGCATTGGTCTCGGCGCCGTCGCCCTCAGCGTCGGTTTCGGTCTCAGCGTCCGCGGTCTCAGCCTCGGACTCGGTGTCGGCGGCCTCAGTCATCGCTCGACTCCTTCGCGAGTTCGGCCGAGCGCTCGGCGGCGGCCGCGAGCGCGTCCGCGACGGCCTCGTCGGCATCGCTGTCCCACAGGACCTCCATCCCCTCGATGGTCGTCCCGTTGGGCGAGCAGACGGCGTCGATCAGTTCCTCGAGACTCCGCTCGTCGTGGCGGACGGTCTCGGCGGCCCCGACGAACGTCTGGACGGCCAGCGTCTCGGCCTGCTCGTCGTTCAGTCCCTCCGCGATCGCGCCCTCTTTCATCGCCTTCAGGAGGTAGAAGACGAAGGCCGGGCCGCTCCCGTTCAGCGCCGTGGCCACGTCCATCAGGTCCTCGTCGATCTCGACGAACGAGCCGAGGTCGTCGAGGACGGCGGCGAGGGATTCGTCGTAGGCGTCCCACGCGACGGCGGCGGCCATGTCGCCCGTCTCGGCCGCGAGGTTCGGCATGATCCGGACGACCGTCGCGTCGGTGCGGGCCTGGACGAACGAGCGCGGGACGCCCGCGGCGATGGTGACGAGCGTCTGGTCGCTCGAGAGCGCCAGCGAGTCGACGACGTCGCCCACGAGGTGGGGTTTCACCGCGACGAAGACGATGTCGGTGTCGGTCACGTCGGCCGCGTCCGTCGAGGTCGCCGCCGCGTCGGCTTCGACGGCCGCGAGCGCGTCGGTGTCCGGGTCCGCCGCGCGGACCTCGTGGGTCCCGGCTCGCGCGAGCCCTTTCACTATCGCGGCCCCCATGTTGCCACAGCCGACGACGCTTACGGTAGTCATATTGTACGTTCGTACACCCTCGGACCAATATACGGGCTTTGGTTCCTGTCGGCGAACCCGCCGGTCGCCCAACGGCGCGTCGAGCGGCGGCGAGGCGCCCCCTCACGGCTGTATCGGACGCGATGGCCACTCACAGCCGCTCGGCGAGCGTGCCAGCCGTCGCGGGCCCGACCCCCTCGACGTCCTCGAGTTCCTCGCGGGCGGCCGCGCGGACGCCGTCGACGCTCCCGAACCGCCGGAGGAGCCGTTTCCGGGTCTCCGGGCCGACCCCCGGCACCTCGTCGAGGACGGTCGAGACGTCGTCGCGCAGGCTCCGATGGTACTGGACGGCGAAGCGGTGGGCCTCGTCGCGCACCCGCTGGAGGAGATGCAGGTGGCCGGCGTCTTCCGGCCAGTCGTGAACGCCCGTCGGCGCCACCACGAGTTCCTCCTCCTTCGCGAGCGCGACCGCCGGCACGTCCCACCCCACGGCCGCGAGCGCGTCACGGGCCGCGCCGAGTTGCCCCTCGCCGCCGTCGATCAGGAGCAGGTCGGGGTCGGGCCGGTCGTCGCGGCCCGCCACCGCGCGGTCGGCCCGCCAGCGGACCAGCGCCCGCATGTTCGCGTAGTCGTCGTTCTCGTCGGAGAGTTTCTTCCGGCGGTAGTCGGCCTTTGCCGGGCTTCCGTCGACGAAGGTCACGTCGCTGCCGACGGCCGCTTTCCCCCCCGCGTGGCTCACGTCGAACCCTTCGATGCGCTCGACGCGCCGGCAGTCCAGCGAGAGGGCGTCGGCGAGCGCCCGCCCCGCGTCGTCGCGGCGCTCGCGCCGGCGGGCGTTTTTCAGGGCGAGGTCGACCAGCGTCGCCTCGCGGCCGGCGCCGGGCACCCTGAGCGCGACCCCCTCGCTCTCGAGCCACGCCGCCACGTCGGGGTCGTCGGGGTGGTCCGAGCAGACGACCGCGTCGGGAAGGTCGCGCTCGGCGTAGTACTGGGCGATGAACGCGGCCAGGACCGCCCCGCCGCGCTCGCCTTCGGGCGCGTCGAGGCCGTGGCGCTCGCGGTCGACGAGCTTGCCGTCCTCGCTGTGGAGTCGGGCCACCGTCGCCCGGTCGCCCTCGACGGCGACGCCCAGCACGTCGACGACGCGCTCGCGGTCCGGGTCCCCTTCCTCGTGACGACCCTCGGTGGCGACGGCCGCGCTCCCCTCCCCGTGGAGTGCCTCGACGGCGTCGAGTCGGTCCCGCAGGTTCGCCGCGCGCTCGAAGGCCTGGTCGGCGGCCGCGGTCTCCATCTCCCGGCGGATCGGGTCCGCGAGCACGCCCGTCTCGCCCTCGAAGAAGCGCTCGACGGCCGCGGCGTCCTCGGCGTAGCCCGCCCCGTCCACGTCCGTCTCGGGAACGCAGGGCGCCGAGCAGAGGCCGATATCGTGGTCGAGACAGGGGCGGTCGCGGTTCGCGAACTTGTGGTCGGAACAGCCCCGCAGGCCGTACGTCTCGCGGGCGGCCTTGACGACCGTCTCCAGGCGGCCCTTGTCGGTGAAGGGGCCGAAAACCGTCGCGCCGGGTTCGGGGTCGCGGGTGATGCCGATCCGGGGGAACTCGTGGTCGGTGAGTTCCACCAGCGGGTAGGACTTGTCGTCTTTCAGGCGGACGTTGTACCGCGGCCGGTGGCGCTTGATGAGGTTGGCTTCGAGCAGGAGCGCCTGCGTCTCGGTGTCGGTGACCGCCACGTCGACGGCGTCGGCCTCGCTGACCATCCGCCGGATCCGCTCGCTCCTGGGGTCGGTGTAGGAGCGCACCCGGCTCCGGAGGTCGACGGCCTTCCCGACGTAGAGGACGCGCTCGACGCCGTCGGCGTCGGCGCTCTCGTCCGCGGCGTCCCCGCCGGCGTCCCCGTCGCTTGCCCCGCCGGCGAGGAACTGGTAGACTCCCGGCTCGTCGGGGAGGTCACCGGCCCGCTCGCGCACCGCCGCGGCGTCCATCAGTGGGTCAAGGTGGTCGCCGGGTTTGAACCCTGCGTCCGCGGGCGACGATGGGACTCAGGGAGGCGGCGTGGAACCGCCACTGCGACCAGCGTGAAAGCCCCGACTGGTTCGCCTCCCGCGGCTCGCTGCGCTCCTCGCTCACTGCGTTCGCTGCGGTACTTACGTCGCCGGGGTTCGGCGAAAAGGCGGCCGGTTCCACCGGCCGCCGCATTCCGAGGCGGCGATAGTGATCGTCAGAACTTCTGATCGAGTGAGGATGAGTGGTCAGTAGCGACCGTGGACAGGTTGGTTTCAGAAATGTTCCACCACGAACTGCCCGTTTATATGTGGGTGTCGAAATAGGTGTTTGCAGACCATATAAGGCGGGTTTTGAACAGGTGAGTCTCCGAATCGCCCTTCACACCGGATTTTCGGAAACTCTATTAAAACACTCTGTTTCCATTCTATACTCTTTTGAAGGCGTCTAAGCTATCGATCGGCTAACTATACAAAACTTCCAGTGATCACTAAAGCCGCCTCGCGCCAGTCGCCCCTTTCATTCCCGCCCGTTTCGAACGGTTCGACAGTCTAAGCGGGTGGGAATGAAAGGAGCCGACGGGGGCTTTCACGCTGTTTCTCACGGTGCCAAATCCCCTCAAATCCCCATCTGAACACTCCCCGCGGTGACACCGAACCAGCAAAGGGGTCGGCACCGCGAGATGCGGGCAATGACGGACGAGTCGTCCCGGCCCGCGGACAACCCCTACGTCGCGGACCCGCCGACCGACTTCGACGCGGTCGAGACCCTCTCGGAGGACCGGGCCCGCGAGCAGGCGTCCCAACTCCGCGAGGCCATCCGGTATCACGACCACCGCTACTACGTCGAGAACGACCCCGTCGTGGGCGACCGGACCTACGACGCGCTCTTTGCTCGCCTGCGCGACCTCGAGGCGGCGTTCGATCTGCAAACCGCCGACAGCCCGACCCGGCGGGTCGGTGGTCCGCCCCGAGACCAACTCCCCGACACCGAGCACGTCGCGCCGATGCGCTCCATCGACCAGGGCGGCGACGCCGACGAGGTCCGCGAGTTCGACCGCCGCGTCCGCGAGCGTCTGGCCGACGCCGGCTTCCTCGATGACCCCGCGGAGCCGGGGGACGCGCTCCGATACTACTGCGAGCCGAAGTTCGACGGGCTCTCGGTCGAAGTCGTCTACGAGGACGGCGTTTTCGAGCGCGCGGCGACCCGCGGCGACGGCGAGGTCGGTGAGGACGTGACCGCCAACGTCCGCACCATCCCGAGCGTCCCCCAGCGGCTGCGCGGGGACCACCCCGACTTCCTGGCGGTCCGCGGCGAGGTCTACATGCCAAAGCCCGCCTTCCAGGCGTACAACCGCCAGCTCGTCGAGGCCGGTGAGGACCCCTTCGCGAACCCGCGCAACGCCGCCGCGGGCACCCTGCGCCAGCTCGACCCCTCGGTGACCGCCGAGCGGCCGCTCTCGGTGTTTTTCTTCGGCGTGCTCGACGGCGCCGCGTTCGACACCCGCTGGGAGATGCACGAGCGGTTCCCCGAGTGGGGCCTGCGCGTCACCGACCGGACCGAGGTCGTCGACGACATCGAGGCGGCCATCGACTACCGCGACCGCCTGCTCGAGGCGCGGGACGGCCTCGATTACGAAATCGATGGCGTCGTGATCTCGGTCGACGACGTGGCGGCCTGCGAGACGCTCGGGCACACGGCACGCCACCCCCGCTGGGCCTTCGCCTACAAGTTCCCCGCCCGCACCGAGCGCACGACGGTCCGGGACGTGGTCGTGCAGGTCGGTCGCACCGGCCGGCTCACCCCCGTCGCGCTCATGGATCCTGTCGAGGTCGGCGGCGTCACCGTCTCCCGCGCGTCGCTGCACAACCCCGCCGAGATCGAACGGCTTGGCGTCGCTATCGGCGACGCGGTGCGGATCAAGCGCGCCGGCGACGTCATCCCCGAGGTGGCCGAAGTCGTCGACGCGGACTCTCCGGAGCACTTCGAGTTCCCCGAGGAATGTCCGGTCTGCGGGAGCCCGGTCGAACGCGACGGGCCGATGGCCTTCTGTACGGGTGGGCTGGGCTGTCGCGCCCAGCGCGAGCGCTCGGTCGAGCACTACGCCTCCCGGAAGGGACTCGACATCGAGGGGCTGGGCGAGAAGTCGGTCCGGCAACTGCTCGACGCCGACCTCGTCGCGGACGTGGCGGACCTGTACGAACTCACCGTCGCGGACCTGACCGACCTGGAGGGGTGGGGCGAGCGAAGCGCCGAGAACCTCGTCGACGCGGTCGACGACGCCCGTGACCCGCCGCTGGCGGACTTCCTCGCGGCGCTCGGTATTCCCGAAGTCGGCGGGACCGTCGCGGCCTCGCTGGCACGCCAGTTCGGCACGTTCGCGGCCGTCCGAAGCGCCAACGAGGAGGAACTGCGCGCAGTCGAGGACGTCGGTCCGACCGTCGCCCGCGAGATCCGCGAGTTCTTCGAGAGCGAGGCCAACCGGGCGGTGCTCGACCGCCTGCTCGCCCACGTCGACCCCCAGGCGGCCGAGACGACCGCCGGCGACGCGCTCGCGGGGCTGACCGTCGTGTTCACGGGGTCGCTTGAGGGCTACACCCGGGCGGCGGCCCAAGACCTCGTCGAGCGCGCCGGCGGGTCCGCGACGAGCAGCGTCTCCTCGAACACCGACTACCTCGTCGTCGGCGAGAACCCGGGCCAGCGAAAGCGCGAGGCCGCCGCGGAGAACGATATCGAGACCCTCGACGAAGCGGCGTTCGAGGCCCTGCTCGCGGAGCGCGGCGTCGACGGGTTCGCCTGAAGTATCGACTTCCTCAGACCTCGTCGTCGGGGTCGTGATCGGCGGCCATCGACTGGGCCTGTGTCGCGTAGTGCTCGCGGTCGTTCGGGTCGATGACGGGTTCGAGGCGGCCGGGGTCGACGTCCATCGCGGCCGTGACCGGCTTCCTGGTCAGCAACTGGAAGGAGAGCTGCCGGCGGAGGTGGTGCTGTCCGTCGGGGGTGGCGTAGACCAGCGTCACGAGGTTCTCGTCGCGGGACTGCCGATCGACCAGCCAGACGCGCTGTTCGTCGCCGGCGTCGCTGTCGCCCATATCCACGGGTTCGGCCCGACGGGCTTGTAGCCAGCGGTCGCCGGCGGCGGAGAACCAGTCCACGCGCCGGCGACAAAGCGCAACCAGTCCACGCGCCGGCGGCAACGCGCGACCAGTCCACGCGCCGGCGGCGCATTCGGCCCGGAAAGAGGGCGACGGGCGCGTTATCGCCGCTGGATATGCGGGGGATAGATTCTTGCCCGAGACCGCGCCATCGGTGTGTATGAGCGGGGTGATAGGCGACCTCGTCACCCAGATCCGCGGGTCCGAGGGCCGCGCCTGGGCCGGGTCGGTCGAGGACCTGCTGTTCGAGGGCGAGCAGGTCCGACGAACGGTCGACGTCGACGCGGGCCGGGTCGTCGTCACGACCCATCGGCTGCTGGCGTTCACCCCGGAGGACGCGGGCGAGAACTTCCGCGACGTGGACCTGCCGAACGTCTCGGGCGTGCGCGCGGGCTACCGCGGCGAGACGACCCTCGTCAGGCAGGGCGCGCGCTTCCTGCTCTACGGCGTGGTCCTCCTCGCCGTCGGCGTCCTCGTCGACTTCTCGGCGTTCATCCCCGCCGACGCCTTCGGCTCGAACGCCGGGGCCGCGGGCCGCATCGGCATCGGCGGCTTCCTCGGGGTGATGAACCGATTCATCGGGCTGATCGCCGCCCTCGACCGGTACGCCAGGATCCTCGGCGCGCTCCTGTTGCTGTTCTCGACGTTCGTCTTCGGCGTCTACCTGCTGACCCGGGACCGACTCCTCGTGGTCGATGTGGCCGGCGACGGCCCCGACATTGAGGTGCCCGCCAGCGGCGACGCCCTCGACGAGGCCGTCGCCACCCTCGAACGGACGCTCTTCGAGGAGTAGCGGTCGGGAACAGTTCCGTGATGCCGGCCATTCGAAACGGTGGCCTTTTGCTCGCGCCGCGCGCGTTCTCGGACATGACTGACGACGCCGACGGCAGCCCGAACGGGAGCGCACCGGACGAGATCGGCCGGGCTGAGAGCGACCCTAACGGGAGCGACACGGACGATGCGGAGGGGCTCACCTACGCCGAGGCGGGCGTCGACATCGCCGGCCAGGAGGCGGCGACGGCGGCGCTCGTGGGGGCCGCCGGCGAGTTCGAGGGCGACTTCGCGGGCCTGCTCGACATCGGCGACCGCTACCTCGCGCTGGCGGCCGACGGTGTCGGCACCAAACTCCTCGTCGCCGAGGCCCTCGACGACTACTCGACCATCGGCATCGACTGCATCGCGATGAATGCAAACGATCTGATCGCCGCGGGCGTCGATCCGGTCGCGTTCGTCGACTACCTCGCCGTCGAGGAGCCCGACGACGAGACGGCCGAGGCCATCGGCGAGGGCCTTCGCGAGGGCGCCGAGCGCGCCGGCGTCGCCCTTGTCGGCGGCGAGACGGCCGTGATGCCAGACGTGATTCGAGGGCTGGATATCGCCGGTACCTGTGCCGGGCTGGCGCCCAAGGATGGCGTCTTCCCTGGCGAGGCCGATCCCGGCGACGCCCTCGTCGGCTGGCCCTCCTCCGGTATCCACTCCAACGGACTCACCCTCGCCCGCGAGGCCGTCACCCGGGATCACGAGTACACGGACCCGTTCCCGCCGGCGCCCGACCGCTCCATCGGCGCGGAACTACTGGAGCCGACGCGCATCTACGCGGAGGTTCTCGGACCGCTGCGGGCCGTCGACGCCCACGCGGCCGCCCACGTCACTGGCGGCGGCTGGACGAACCTCGCCCGGATGGGCGCCCACCAC